>Ga0114939_10000260_pt1 | contig 45952 bp, 38 predicted proteins | sample AshMeaCrysSpring_FD_87196 | JGI IMG/M metagenome (GOLD analysis project Ga0114939, IMG submission 87196) | Groundwater microbial communities from Big Spring, Nevada to study Microbial Dark Matter (Phase II) - Ash Meadows Crystal Spring | ecosystem: Environmental > Aquatic > Deep subsurface >...
GGCTTCAACGGCGGACTCTGGTACGTGAGGCTGGCGGCGCGGTTCTAGCGCGTGTCGACGTCCAGGTAGTCGCGGTGCACCGGCCCCGTGTAGATCTGGCGGGGCCGGCCGATCCTCGTCGCGGGATTCGCGATCATTTCCTGCTAGTGGGCGATCCAGCCCGCGTTGCGCGATCGCGAACAGCGGGTCACACGCGCCAGTGTTCCTGCTGGCCACGAACCCTGCCGCACTCACGTAGGTGCTCGGCGTGGTGTGCCGGACCATCGTGCGCCACCTCATCAGCCAGGCCGGCCTCACGCGCACCCGCGCCGCGACGGGGGGCGTGACGCTGATTCAACGCTTCGGCTTGGCGCTGAATCTGAACATCCACTTTTACATGCTGTTTCTGGACGGGGTGTATCTGTTCAAGGGCGCCCACCCGCCGCTGTTCCGCCCCGTGGCAGGACCCAGCGCGAGACGGTTCCGCCCCGGCTGCTGGGGCTGGAATTGGATCCGAACGGTGCGGCCCGCGCGGGCGGATTCTCGCTGCACGCCGGGTTGGACATCGCGCCCCGGCAGCGCGAGAAGCTCGAGCGGCTATGCCGTTACGTGAGTCGCAAGCCGGCGCCGGGAGATCGCCTAGCATTGGCCCCAACGGGCCAGGTGCGCCACACGCTGAAGACGCCGTATCGGGACGGCACGACACGCCTCGGCCGAACACTTCACAAGCAAGAAGGCCTCGCGCAGCGCCTTCAGGACCTGATAGGAGAAGGGCAGCGGGGACGCCGTTCAGGAAGCATCAGGAACGCGCTGCGCCCCTCGCCGGGGCGCGCGCATCAAGAGGGTGAGCAGGCGCTCGAACGGACTCAGGCCGGACTGGTCACCGAGCTCGATTCTGCACTTCCACCCGGTCCCGCTGCGTCCGTCAGCGCTCGACGACGATCATCGGGTCGAGCGCGAGGACCGCGGGGTCGTCCTCGCCGCGGTCCGTCAGCGCGGACACCGTGTACTTGACCAGGATCCGGCCGGTGCCGGCCACCCGGCCCTCGAAGTCCTCGTTCGCCGGAATTATCGCCGTTCCCTTCTGCGGCGCGACATCGAGCCCACCCTCGTAGGCGTTGAAGGGCCAGACCGCCTCGGGATCGCCGCCGCCTTCCTCCGTCCACTCTTGGAACCTGAGCAGCACGGGCCGGCCGGACTGGTTGGTCCAGCGGATATTGCGGGCCCTCTTCACGCGGATGTTCCCGCCGTCCGGTTCCGTGATCACGACAGCCCGTTTCGTCCCGCCGCCGGGCACCGTGAATTCGCCGCTGAGCACGATCGTCCATCGTCTGGGAACTGTTAAGTCGATCATGTGCGTTCTCCCCTTTCAGGCTGCTTGCGACTCACCGCGACGTCGCAGCCCCGAGCACCGGGTCTGCGTCGATCAAGAACCGAGAATATCCGCTTTCGATTGCGGCCGAGGCGTAGCGTGCCGCCTCCGCCGTGTTTCCGGCGACGGTCTCGGTCATTGCTGCGTAGTAGGCGAAGTACGGCGACGGGTCCTTCATCTCGACGGCCCGCTGCAGGTATTGCGCAGACCGGCCGGCATCGCCCACGCGCCGGTAGTAGTAGGCGAGTTGCGCCAGCAACGCCGCATTGCCGCCTCTGGCGGTCTCCAACGTCCGCTCTGCCAGTGCGATCGCCCGACGGTAATGACCGACGGCCTCGGCACGGCGCCCGGGGATCTGCCACGAGGCATCACCGAGATTGCCCCAGTAGACCTGGTCGTGCTTGGCGATCGCCGTCGCACGCTCGTAATTGGCGACAGCCTCCGGAAAATTGCGCAGGAAATAGTAGGCCGAGCCTAGGTTTGAGTAGGCAGCGGCCGACGGCTCCATTGCGAGCGAACGCCGATAGGCGGCAGCGGAGCCCTCGAGGTCGCCGCCCATCTGCAGGGCCGCGCCGTAATTGGTGTAGGCGCTGGCACTCGACGGCGTGATCTCGGTCACCTCGCGGAACGCCTCGACGGCCTCGGCGGCCCGGCCGCGCCCCATCAGGAAGGCGCCAAGGTTGCTGTAGCCACCCCAGTACGCGGGCTCCGACTGCACAGCGGCGCGGTAGCTGGCCTCGGCCTCCTCGAACCGGCCCGCGGTTTCGAGCGTACGCCCCAGTCCGACCTGGCCGTCGGCATCGCCTGGGTTTCGCGCGATGAGTTCGCGGTAGATGTTCTCGGCTTCGCTGAGTCGGCCGCTCGCCTCGTACAGGCCGGCGAGCGACTTCTCGGTTTCGACCAGGGCAGGATCGAGGTCCAGGGCCCTGCGACACGCCTGTTCTGCCCGCTCCAGATCCGCGGGATCCCGCGTTCGCCGGTACAGCCGCACGCCGACCTCGCAGAGGCCGGCTTGCGCTCGCGCGAAGGACGGAGCGATGGTGACGGCCTCGCCGAAGCGACGCTCGGCCTCGCGCAGGCGACTGGTATCGCCGGACTGGTGCAGCATCGCAAGCCCTGCGAAATACGCATCGTAGGCACGCGCGTCCGGGGCCGGCACCTGGCCGCGCTCCGCCGCGTTCTGCGGCGCCAGTACCACGCGCAGCGCGTTCGTGACCGCACGCGCGATGTCGTCCTGGATCGCGATCACGTCGCGCCAGCCGCGATCGTAGGACTCGGTCCAGACGTGGTAGCCATTGCCCGTGTCGACGAGCTGCATGATCACGCGCAGGTTGTCACCGTCGCGCCGGACGCTGCCCTCGAGCACGTAGCACACACCGAGGGAGTCGCCGATGCGGCGTACGTCCACGTTGCGGCCCTTGAACTCGAAGGCCGAGGTGCGCGCAGCCACGCGCAGTCCCGGGATCTGTGCGAGGCGCGAAGAGAGCTCTTCGCTCAGGCCGTCGCCGAGGTATCCGCTATCACCCGCGGCGCTCATGTCCGTGAGCGGAAGGACCGCGATCGAGCGCCGTTCGGACAGGCAGTGTGGCGGTTTGGCTGGCCCGCGCTCGGCAATCGTCCGCCACCACGCGTAGCCCGTCACGAGCGCCATGAGCGAGACTCCGGCAACCAGCGCCGGCGCGATAGCCTTTCTCTTCGGCGGCAGCTTGACGCGGCTCGGCAGACCGTGGTCGAGGACGATGCCGCCCGCGGTGATCTCGTACGACCACGCCAGCACCGCCACGATCGGCACGCCGACGACGGCGATGATGGTGAGCGCCGTCATCCACCACTCCGGGAGGTGCAGCGGCTGGAAGGTGGTCTCGGCCACCTGCAGCACGACCCACATGCCGACGAGGTAGGCGCCGAGGACCTTGAGCACGCTGCGGCGGTGCAGTTCCACAAGCAGCGCCTGCAGCCGGCCCCTGGCGGTGGCGGTTACCGCGCCAGGCGGCGGCACGTCGGTCGCCGCGGGCGGCCGGGCCGGAGCTAAGGGGACCACCGGTGCGACGAGCACGTACCCGGAATGCTCAATGGGCACGATGTAGCGGCGGTCGGTAGCGCTGCCGCCGAGCAGCTCGCGCAGCAAGCGGATGGCGTCGCGCAGCGCGGCATCCGTGCCGGACCGTCCCGGCCAGGCGCGCTCGCGCAGCTCGCGGCGGCTGACCGGTGTGCCGACCCGCTCGGCGAGCGCAAGCAGCAGTGCAAGGTGCTCGCGTGTCAGGTCGTGCCGGCCGCCGGGACCCGTCGCTTTCGACTCCCCCGGCTCGACCAGCCATTCCCCCAGTCGGAATCCGCCCCGAAGGTCGTCGGTGCCCATGTCCCCTTCGACCGTCCGCCCTCTCGTGCGATCGAGGATAGCAGAGCGTCGCGCAAGCAATCAGTCGAGCGGGCCGTTCACGATCCGCAGCGCTGGAGTGCCTGCCGCAGGTCGTCCAGCACATCGTCGGCTGGTCACTCCATCACCTATCGGACTGCGGTGGGGCCGAGGGCGGGGCAGAAGCTGTTCACGCCTCAGACGGTACTGCCCCATTTGCAGGGGCTGGAAAGCGATGCGAACGGCACGGCCCGCGCGGGCGGGTTCTCGCTGCACGCCGGGGTTCAGCTCACGGGCACGGAGGGGCGGATTGGGAATTGCGGTTGGAGTGCATCAGTCGCCGGCGCAGTGAACGGCGGGGCATTCGGTCCGCCGGGGGCATGCCGAGCAAGGCCTGTCGGCGGCAGTCTCGGGCTCGCCCTGGCGTCCGCTCCACGAATCGACCAGGCCGGAAGGTGCTTTGAAGTTCTCATCCGCGACTGATCTATTCTCGTGTTCGCAAGAAAAATAGATCTGTCCCCATTCATGGGGCGATCACGAAGCCGAGGTCGAGCGCGGCGGCGGCGGCGTTCAACTCGGCGAGGTCGGGTCCCATCAGTCGCTCGAAGGCCGCCTCCTGCGCCGCGAGTTCGCCAGCGATCGTTGCCGCGACTTCGCGCATGCCCTGGGTCGGCGGCCCCTCGTGACTCACGGCTCCGCCGACGAGCCAGCCGAGGCGGTCGTACAGCTTGGCGCCGCCCTGGCGGCCGCCGAGTACGTCGTAGCCGACCTCGGCCTGCGTGCTGTAAAGCGTGCTCTCCACCGCGGAGAGCGCTTCGACGAACCGGTCGCTCCGCGCGATCAGTTCGGCCGCCGCGTCCTTGTCAGTCAAGAGCGCCTTCCGCGAGCCGAGCTGCTCGCGCACGGCGCGCAGGGTCCGTCCCATCCGCGCGATCCTGGTCATGCGATCGCGCTGCTCGAGCAGGAACGCGAACTGTGCGGCCCGATCTTCGGGGCGGGCCGTCGAGGCCGGGTCGGGCGTCAGTCGCAGGGGCTGCGTCACGCTCGTCCCGCCCACTGTCAGGCGCAGCGTGTAGTCGCCGGGGAGGGCCCATGGTCCCGGCCCGCGGCCGCCGGTCTCGTTGCGCGCGCCCTCGATCCACTCGGCCTCTTCGTAGAGCAGGTCCCACGCCCCCCGATTGAACCCGGGCTTCGCCGACAACTCCGGCTTCGGGTCATCGTCGGGATCCCAGTCTGGGTGGTCGGGCAACGTGTACTGTGGCTTCAACTCGCTCGTGAGCGTTCGCACGACGCGGCCCGCGCCGTCGAGCACTTCGACGGTGAAGAGCCCTTCGGGCTTGTCCGCCAGGTGGTAGGTGAAGGCCGCACCGTTCGGCGGGTTCGCTCCCGCGCCTTCGCGCGATCCCTGCGGCGCGTTCCAGCTCGAGGGTTGCGTCCGGAGCGCGGCCGGCCGCGGCGCGAAGAGGTGCGCCTGCGCCTTGACCAAAGCGGGCGTCATCTCGCGCACCGGCGTCAGGTCGTCGAGGATGAAGATCGACCGGCCCAGCGTGCCTACGACGAGATCGTCCCCCGCGACGGCGAGGTCGACGACGGCCACCGTCGGCATATCCAGGCGCAGCGACTCCCAGCTCTTGCCTGCGTCGCGCGAGAGCATCACGCCGCGCTCTGTGCCCAGGTAGAGCAGGCCCTGGCGCTTCGGGTCCTCGCGCACCACGTGCAGGTAGACCTCGGCATCGAGATCGCGACCCAGGCGGGTCCACGACGACCCGTGGTCGGTCGTCCGCCACAGGTACGGGGTCTCGTCGTCGAGCCGGTGCGCGTCGGCGACGAGCCACGCCGTCCCGGCGTCGAACGTCGAGGGCTCGATCGTGCGCACCGTGGCCCAGGCGGGGAAATCCCGCGGCGTGACGTTCTTCCAGTTCGCTCCTCCGTCGCGGGTCACGTGGACGAGGCCGTCGTCGCTGCCGGCCCAGATCAGGCCGCGGGTGAGGGGCGACTCGGCGACCGCGAAGATCGTGCCGTAGTGCTCGACGCCCGTGTTGTCGCCTGTGATCGGCCCGCCCGACCAGCCTTGCTTGTCGGGGTCGTTGCGCGTCAGGTCGGGGCTGATCGCTTCCCAGCTCTGCCCGCCGTCGCGCGTGCGGAACAGCACGTTGGCCGCGTGGTACACGGTCTTGGGATCGTGAGGCGACAGCACGATCGGCGCCGTCCACTGGAAGCGGTAGCGCAGGTCGCGCGCGCCGCGACCGGAGCCGTTGTCGGGGTAGATGCCCACGTGGGGCGCGCGCAGCGTGCGGCCGTTCCAGCGCGAGATGAAGCCCAGGTACTCGCCGGCATAGACCAGGTCGGGGTCGGCCGGATCGGGGACCACGTGGCCGGCTTCGCCGCCGCCAACGTTATGCCAGTCCGAGAGCAGGATCTTCTCGGCGCGCAGCGAGCGGCTCGGCCCGGACAACGTACCCAGGTCCTGAAGCGAGGCCATGACGCGGTAGGGTTCGCGCGAGTCGACCGCGAGGTGGTAGAGCTGCGAGATCGGCATGGCGGCCCGCACCCAGCTCTCGCCGCCATCGCGCGAGAACGAGACGCCGGCGTCGCTGCCGATCAGGATGCGCTTCGTGTCGACCGGGTCGATCCACACGTCGTGGTAGTCCCAGCCGCCGCCCTTGACTGAGCGCACGCTGGTGCCGCCATCTATGGTCTTGAGCAAGTTCACCTGCGGGAACCAGACGACGTCGGGGTCCTGCGGGTCGATCGTCAGCGTGCTGTAGTACCAGGCGCGCTGGCGCAGCCCGCGCGACGCGCTGACGCGATTCCAGGTGTCGCCGCCGTCGGTGGAGGCAAAGAGACCGCCCTCCTCGGCCTCGATCAACGCGTAGACGCGCGACGAGTTCGTGCGGGCCACGCCCACGCCGACCTTGCCCCAGGTGCCCTCGGGCAGGCCCTTTCCTTCGAGGCGTTTCCAGGTGTCGCCGCCGTCGCGCGACATCCACAGGCCGCTGCCCGGCCCGCCGCTCGTCAGGTTCCACGGCTTGCGCCGCACCTGCCAGGTGCCGGCGAACAGGATGCGCGGGTTGCCCGGGTCGAAGCAGATGTCTGACGCGCCCGTGTCGGCGTCGACGTAGAGCACCTTCTTCCAGGTCTTCCCGCCGTCAGTGGTGCGCAGCACGCCACGCTCCCCGCCGGGGCCGAAGGGGCTGCCGAGCGCGGCGGCGAAGGCGGTGTCGGGGTCGGACGGATGTACGATCATCGTGCCGATCTGACCCTCGGCCTTCCACACGTGATTCCAGGTCTTGCCGCCGTCGGTCGAGCGGTAGATGCCGTTCCCTTCCCCGACGTTGCCGCGGATGTTGGCTTCGCCCGAGCCGACCCAGACAATGTTGGGGTCCGAAGGCGCGATCGCGATCGAGCCGATCGACGAGACCGGCTGCTTGTCGAAGACCGACTTCCAGTCCTGGCCGCCGTTCGTCGACTTCCACACGCCGCCCGCGGCCGTCGCCGCCCAATAGGTCAGCGGATCGCCGGGCACCCCCGCCACACGCGAGACCCGGCCGCCCGCGGCCGGGCCGATCAGGCGGTAGCTCAGACCGTCCCAGGGCCCGCTGGGCTCGTCGCTCGCAGTCTCGTCGGCCAGCGCGGGTGACAGGGTGCAGATCAGCAGCAGCGACAGGGCGGCAGCACGCATCGCGGTCTCCATCGACCGGCGTGAAGGCGCCGGACTGGCGCGCAGGATACAAGCCTCTCGGGGCGCACATGGAGGCTCGTCAGGCGGCGAGGCGCCAGACGAACTCCGACCATTACATCTTTCCGCAGCTCACGACGGGGTTGGCGCTGTTGATCGTCGTGCTCAAGGCGCGGTCGCTGCACCCCGCCGTTGCCGGCGGGGCCTCGTTCAGCGACCGCAGTTCGTCAGCGTCGGCTCAGGCGGCCTTGCGGCGGCGTGCGGCACCGAGTCCCAGCAGGCCGACGGCGAGCATGGCCAGCGTGCCCGGCTCCGGCACGTTCTTCTCACCGCTGTCGAAGAACGTGATGTGCGAAATCGCCTGCTTGATGCCCGTGTCGTTGTTCCAGGTGCCGGACGAGACCGCCGTGCCGTTGCCGAGCACGACCCACTGGTCCTGGCCGCCGTACTTGATGTGCCAGTAGGTGACGAGCGAGCCCGAGTTGTCGTAGGTCCACGACACGCTCTTCGGGTCCGCAGCCGAGTTCGAGAACACCACCGTGAAGCCGTTGAGCGAGTAGGTCACCGTGTTCGCGTCGCCGTCGATGTCGGCCAGCACTGGGCCGTCGCTCGGGTCGATGTCCCAGCCCGGTCCTGCCTCGCCGGGGTTCACGTCCCAGGTGCCGCCGACGTTGAACTTGATGATCGTCGGTGAGCCCGACCACGTGCAATTCACGAAGCTCTGACCCTGGCCGGGATCGCACTTGTTGCCGGGGCCGCCGCCGTCGCCGGGAACGGCCGAGCTCGGGCCACCCTTGTTCGCGTTCAAGGGCATCGCCTGTGCCGTGGCACTGGCCAGCATCGCCAGACCGAGAGCGGCAAGCAGCTTGGTCGTCGCGGAAGTCGGAACCTTGTTGAGCATGACTTGGGTATTCCTTGTTGGTCGGGTCTTCGATCGGTTCGGCCAGCCCGACGGGGCCGGTCTTCTGCCCCCTTCCAAGCAGGATCCGTGCCAGAACCTGCAACTGCCTGATCCGGCACGCGGATCGGGTTCCGCGCGGGCATCGCGTGAGGGTGGCATGGCAGGAATTCCGACGAAAAATCTTGTTATGTAACAGGTGTTTGTGGCCACTGCAGGCGCTTCGACCGGAGCGGACCGCACCTACTCCGTCGAAGTGCTCGAACACCTTGAGGACCAGTTCCTGCGATCGCGTCAAAGTTGGCTCGGCAGGGTTGCTCATCCTGTGGCCGCTGGTGAAGCTGGCATCGGCGATCGTCGCGATGCATGCCCGTCGCACCGGTGTCATCGAGATGGAGCGTCGCTGAATGTCGTCGTGCTGTTCCCGGCCCGATATCGAGGTCGATCGCGCGCTGGAGAAATGATGACTGAGAACAGGAAGGCAGGATCCGTGCACACCCGCGGCGCCGTGAATCGCTTCCTCGACGTGGTCGAGCGGATCGGCAACGCGTTGCCCGACCCGACGACGTTGTTCGCGCTGCTCGCGCTCGCTGTCGTGCTGCTCTCCGGCCTCGCGGCGCAGTTCGACCTCGCGGTCGCGCATCCCACGACCGGCAAGATCATCGCGCCAGTGAGCCTGCTCTCGGTCGACGGGCTGCACCGCATCCTGACCGGGCTCGTCACCAACTTCACGAGCTTCGCGCCACTCGGCACGGTGCTGGTCGCCATGATCGGCATCGGCGTGGCCGAGGTCTCCGGCCTGATTGGTGCGGTGATGCGCATGCTGGTGCTCAGGTCGCCGAGGGCCCTGCTGACTCCGGTCGTGGTGTTCTGCGGCGTCCTCTCGAACGCCGCGAGCGAGGTCGGATACGTGCTGCTGGTGCCGCTCGCGGCACTGATCTTCAATGCGGCCGGCCGCCACCCGGTGCTCGGGCTCGCCGCAGCGTTTGCCGGAGTTTCAGGCGGCTACAGCGCCAATCTCGTGCTCGGCACGATCGACCCGTTGCTCGCCGGCCTCTCGCAGGAGGCGGCGCGCATCATCGATCCCGCCTACATCGTGAGCCCGGCTGCGAACTACTACTTCATGTTCGTCTCGACGTTCCTGATCACCGGACTCGGCTGGTGGGTGACGGAACGGCTGGTGGCGCCCCGCCTGGCAGGCAGCGAACGCCCCGTCTCGGCCGACGATGTGCAGTCCGACGACCTCGTAAAGCCGCTGACATCGGCCGAGAAGCGCGGCCTGCGCTTCGCCGCGGCGCTATTCGCCGTCCTGACCGGGCTGCTGCTCTGGGGCCTGCTGCCGGCGAACGGCTTTCTCCGCGACCCGCAGACCGGGAGCGTGCTGCACTCGCCGTTCCTCAAGGGCATCGTGGCGATCATCTTCGTCTACGGCGTGGGACTCGGCACCGCCTACGGCGTCGGGGCGGGCACCGTGAAGAGCGACCGCGACGTGATCCGCGGCATGAGCCAGCAGATGTCCACGCTCGGCGGCTACATGGTGCTGGTGTTCTTCGCCGCGCAGTTCGTCGCGTTCTTCAACTGGACCAACCTCGGACTCATCATGGCCGTCGAAGGGGCGCAGTTCCTCAAGACCGCGGGACTGCACCAGATACCACTGATGCTGGCGTTCATCCTGCTGTCGGCACTGATCAATCTCGTGATGGGTTCGGCCTCGGCGAAGTGGGCGCTGATGGCGCCGGTGTTCGTGCCGATGTTCATGCTGCTCGGTCACCCGCCGGAGGTCACGCAGACGGCCTACCGCATCGGCGACTCGGTCACGAACGTGATCTCCCCGATGATGAGTTACTTCGCGCTCATCATCGCTTTCGTGCAGCGCTACGTGGCCAAGGCCGGCATTGGCACGCTGGTCTCGCTGATGCTGCCGTACTCGCTCACTTTCATGGCCGGGTGGTCTTTGCTGTTCATTGCCTGGCTGCTGCTCGGCTGGCCCGTGGGGCCCGGGGCGCCGACGTCGCTCGCCGTCGGCAGCGCAGCGCCCTGACCGCGCCCGGGCTGGTCTGCGAGTTGCAGCGGCCCCAGGACCCGGTGCCACGGTGGACTCGACACCACGTCACGCGCAGAGACCGCAGACGGTTCCGCCTCGGCTGCCAGGATCGGAAGTCGGCCCCAACGATGAGTCAGCCACGTTATCCAGCCCACGGCTGGCCCTTTCAGAGCCGCGCGGTCAGCTGGTCGTAAGCATCAGCCAGCTGCGCAAGGGACTCCCGGCACCGGGTTCGCGTCGATGATCCGTGCATCAGTGCCAGGGTGCGCGGTTCAAGTGCCGCGAGGCGACGGATGGTCTGCCCGGTCACAGGGGACAGTGCCGTGGCGTGGAAAAGCTCTTCAGCCGCGAGCGCGGGGCCGACGATATCGGTGTCCGTGATCGCGGGCCCGTTACCTGCGTGAGTGAAGAGATCGCCGCAGAACAATGTCCCGGTCGTCTCCTCGAAAAGGACACGCGCCTCCCAGTTGTGAGGCACATGCGGTGTGTCGATGTGCCGGACACGCTTTCCACCGAGGTCGATGACCTCGCCGTCCGCCAGCTTGCGAGGCGGCCTGTCGCAGAGGTCGTCGAGCGAGACCATGCAGCCGAGCGCACCATGCGCAACCTCGGCGCGGGGTGCCGCCGCCAGGAACTCGTTCATGGCTCCGCATTCGTCGGACTCCACGTGCCCGAACGCGATCCACCGGAGCCGCTCGAGCGGAACGATGCGGGCCACCGCCTCTGACACCAGCGGAAACATGCGCCGCGGGCCGGTGTGGAACAGCAATGGCTCGTCGGCGTCGATCAGGAACTGATTGAACGTGAAGCCACCCGGTGCGGCGTCGGGAACGCAGGTCGAGAGGCGGTAGATGCGATCGACGATCTCATGCGTGCTGGTTTTCATCGCTGCTCTCCCCTGTTTGCCTTCTCGAGGACGAGATTACGATCCGGACCGACCAGCCCGCTGTCAACCGGCGTCCAGCCTTGACCAGCAACAGGCACCCACCGTCTACCACTCCTGAAGGATGTGACTGCCAGACTCTCTGGGGATCTCGCGAGTCATGCATGGTCCGACTTCGACGCCGGTGCGCGCGGATATCGGTCAATTCTCGATACCGGTTTGCACCCCGGACCCTGTGTCCTCAATTGACTCTCGGAGTTGTCCGGTAGTCGGGATATCTGCTGGCGACCGCGTTGCGACGGAGCTCGTACGCGCGGTGGCCTGGGGCGGCCAAGGGTGATTGCAGCGTTAAGCGCTGATTTTCAGCTGTGTCGAGTGTGTCGGGCCGACCAAGTAGCACCGAACGCATGCGAATACCGTAACGGGCTGTAGTCGTGATTGCGGCTTCGCAGTGAGACGAGCCCGGCGAGCGCCGGGCTCTGTCGTTTGAGGTGGCGGAGGGCGAGCGCAGCCAGTGATCGCAGCCGGTGATCGCGATTCCGCTCGTGACGCAGGACGTGTTCACGGCGGTGGCATGCCGCACATGGGCGGCATGGGCGACACGGGCATGTGAGGTCCCGAAACCACGGCGCTCAGCGCCTTCGCCAGCCGGGCTGGCTGGCCCGCCGGTTGCAGGGCAGACTCATCCGCATGCCATCGGTCGACCACAGATCCGGGAGCGCCCACGGGCGGGAGGCGCTGAGTGCCGGTGCGCTGCTGCTGCCGCTCATCGGTGCCGCCGCAGCGACGCACGCCGCGGGCGATCCGCTCGGCTGGCACCACAGCCCGGCGGCGCAGATCACGCCCGACAACGTCGCGCGACTCGAACCGGCATGGGTCCATCGCAATGGCGACATGGCGGCCGCGGCAGGGCCACCCTCGAGTGTGTCCGCGCAGTCCACGCCGATACTGCTCCCGGACGAGGCGGGCGGGCATCTCGTCTACTGCACGCCGTTCAATCGCGTCATTGCGCTCGACCCGCAGACAGGCCGCGAGCGGTGGTCCTACGACCCGCAGGTTCGACGCACCAGCGAGCGTCCGTATCGCTGCCGTGGCCTCGCCTACGCGGCGGAGTCGCGGGACGACGTCGGGGGTGCGTGCCAGCGTCGCGTCTTTTCTGTCACCGGCGACCGCCGCCTCATTGCGCTCGACGCGCGCGACGGCCGTCCGTGCGCGGGCTTCGGCGAGGACGGCACGGTCACGCTCGCCGAGCGCGAGCGCTTCGGGCTCGAGGAAGTCGGCGCGAGCTCGCCACCCGCCGTCGCCAACGGGGTCGTGGTCGTCGGCTCATCGGTGATCGACTTCGCATACGCCGAGGCACCGCGCGGCATCGTCGCCGCCTACGACGCTGCGACCGGCGCGCCACGATGGAGCTTCGATCCGCTGGCCGGCATCACCGGGACCGGTGCGGCCAACGCCTGGGCGCCGATGGCGGTCGATGCCGGGCGTGATCTCGTGTTCGTGCCGACCGGCGCACCGTCCCCCGACTACTACGGAGCGCTGCGCCACGGGACCAACGGTCACGCGAACTCGGTCGTGGCGCTGCGCCTCGCGACCGGCGAAGTTGCGTGGTCGTTCCAGCTCGTGCACCACGATCTGTGGGACTACGACACGCCGGCTCAGCCGGTGCTGTTCGACTGGACTGCGCCGGATGGCCGGCGCGTGCCGGCGCTGGCGCAGGTGAGCAAGCAGGGCTTCGTGTTCGTCCTCGATCGGCGTGACGGCACGCCGCTGTTTCCGGTGCAGGAACGCGCGGTCCCGGCGAGCACCATCACAGGCGAGAACGCGTGGCCGACGCAGCCGTTTCCAATCGAATCCCTGCGGTTGCTGCCTACGCGTCTCACACCGGACGACGCCTGGGGTCTCACGCGGTGGGACCGCGGTCGCTGTCGTGACGCGCTCGCGGGATTGCGCAATGAAGGCATCTTCACGCCGCTCGCGGAGCAGCCGACGCTGCTGTTCCCTGGCAGCCTCGGCGGCGCCAACTGGGGTGGCGGCGCCTACTCTCCGCGGCAGCAGCTACTGATCGTCAACGTGAATGCCGCGCCCTTCGTCGCGCAGTTGATCCGCGGCAGTGCGGGTTCGACCGAGCAGGATCATCCGGTCGCCGGCCAGAAGACGATGTTCGTCACCATGCAGGGCACGCCCTACACGCTGGCGGTCGGTCCGCTGCTGTCGCCGCTCGGCATCCCCTGCACGGCACCGCCCTGGGGACGACTCGTCGCGGTGGATCTCGCACAGGGTCGCATCGCCTGGGACGTACCGCTCGGCTCCGTGCATGAGATGGGGCCTTTCCCACTGCCCTGGCACATCAACTGGGGCACGCCCAACCTCGGAGGAGGCCTCGCAACCGACGGCGGCGTGTTCTTCATCGCAGCGACCATGGATCGCCAGTTCCGTGCCTTCGACGTGCGCGACGGACGCGTGCTGTGGCACCACACGCTGCCGGTGGACGCGACTGCGACGCCCATGAGCTACATGCTCGATGGCCGCCAGTACGTGCTGCTCAATGCCGGCGGTCACGCGATGTACAACCGCGGCACGGGCGACTACCTGATTGCCTTCGCATTGCCTGCGAATCCGCGGCACGATACCCCACGCCGCCTGCCGTGGCCGCTGCCCGATGCGAGCGAGGCCGTGACGGCACACGAGATCCTGCCAGACGGGCGTATCCACCTCACGATCGCGCACCGGCCGCTGCGCGGCGTGACGCCCGGGATGCTGGCGTGGTGGTACCGCGTGCTGCCGATCAGCGAGGTCGAGTTCGACGGCGCCGTGCGCCCGATGTACCACCTGTTTCATCCCACCGAGCACGGACGCATCTGGGTCGAGGCGCCGGCGGCGGACGGCAAGCCGGGCGTCGGAACCGGCGGGATCGTGGCGCGCTACGAGTGGTTCGGTCCGTTCGACAGCGAAGGCGCCGCGCGCGTCGTCGAGCTGTCGCCGCGGCGCTTCGTCACGCGGCCGATGCTGGCGGGCGTGAGCTTCGGCGAGATCCGCCACGAGTGGAGCGATACGCCGCAGGGCACGCGCTACACGGTGGACACCGTCATCGGCGTCGACTGGCCGCTGCTCGGCCCGGCGGTCAACGCGCTGCTGCGCCGCCACGTCTTCAGCGACGCCATGCTGCGCGAGTGGCAGCGTCACCAGGTCGAGGAGGTCGGTCTGCTGCCGCACTTCCTGCCGGCGTTGTATGCCGCGCGCAATGACCGCAACATCTACCGCCTGCCCGCGGACTGACGCGGGCAGCAACGACAACGAGCTTCACGAGGGGAGAGCATGGCCCGACTCCGGAAGAAATGCCGGTTGATCGCCGCCGCCGCGATGCTGATGGCCGCGAGCGCTGCGTCGGTCGCGACCGTACTGACGGTGACCGATCCGTCCGGCCAGCCGCTGGCCACCGTGATGGTGCGTGAGCGGCGGGCCGACGGCCCCGGCCTGGACACCTCGGACAACGGCTACCAGGCTCCCGGCGTGGCGCGCACCGTCGCACCGGAGATCACGCGCTTCAGCGACACTGCGGGTCGCGTTGAGTTTGCCGATCGCAGCGAGACGATGGAGTACCTGGTGCGCAGGCCCGGCTACCAGGACCTCGCGATCAAGCCGCCCCTCGAGTCGCGCGAACTCGCGGTGACGCTGCAGCCGGAGACGGATCCGGTGAAACTCGCGGAGGCCAGGCCTGCGAGCTCGTGGCTCGGCGCGCTCGACCTCGGCGACCGCGACACCAAACTGCACTTCCAGCTGCAGTGCGCGTTCTGCCACCAGCAGGGCAACTCGTTCATCCGCATGGAGCGCACGCCGGAGGAGTGGAGCACGATCATTCGCCGCATGATGCGCTACGGCTCGCGGCTGTCGAGCAAGGACCAGAAGGCGCTGCCCGAGCGCCTGTCCGCCGGCTATCGCAGACTGCGCGAGAACCCGGCGCTGGTCCCGGACCCGGCGCCCTGGAGCCCCGCGCTCGCCGGCACCACGATCACCGAGTGGCCGCTCGGCGACATCTTCAGCCAGGTGCACGACATGCTGTACGCGGCGAACGGCCTGGCCTACGTCGCCGACAACATCCAGGACCGGCTGTACGAAGTCGATCCGCGCACCAACCGCGTCACCGTCTACAAGATCCCGCACCGCGAGGGCGAGAGGAACGGCGGCCTGCTCGCCGGGCGGCTGAGGGACTTCCCCAAGCACGACAGCACCTCGAACGCGCACTCGCTGGCCGAGTCGCGTGTCGACGGCCACATCTTCATCACGCCCTCCGCCCAGCGCCGCCTGGTCGAGTTCGACCCGGAAACCAAGGCCTTCACGCTGTACGAGATGGACGAGGGCTTTTACCCGCACACCATCCGCGTCGACCAGAAGGATCGGGTGTGGTTCACGGTCGCGCTCTCGAACCAGGTCGCCATGTTCGACCGGCAGACGAAGCGCTTCACCATGTACGACCTGCCCACGCGTGGCCTGCGCGAGTGGCTCAACGTCCGGCTGATCGGCTTCATCTTCAGGCTGATGAACTGGGGCGTGCCGCTCGCCAACTGGCTGCCGGTGGATCGCGATGCGACCGGCACGCCGCTGCCCTACGGCATCGACATCACGCCGGACGGCAAAGTGTGGTTCGCGCGCCTGCACACCGACGAGATCGGCTCGATCGATCCCGACACCGACCAGATCACCATGTTCGCGACGCCCTTCAAGGGCCCCCGCAGGCTGCGCACCGATGACTCGGGCAAGCTCTGGATCACGGCATTCCCGGACTCGGCGATCGTGCGTTTCGATCCCGCGACGTCGCAGTTCACGCGCTTCGAGCTGCCGTTGGAGCCGAAAGGCGGCGACACGCCGTATGCACTCAATGTGGACCGCCCGCGCGGCATCGTGTGGGTGAACGGCAACCAGAGCGACTCGCTCTACACTTTCGACATCGCGAGCGAGACCTGGCAGCAGATCCCGATGCCGCGCCGCGTGACCTTCACCCGCGACGTCGAGTTCGAATCCGACGGCACGGCCTGGACCGCGATCGCGCATTTCCCCGGCTGGCACGTCGAGGACGGGCAGTCGACGCTGATCCGGGTGCAGCGACCCTGAGGATCGAGCGCCACCCGGGCCTGCGCGCGGTCCATTCGCCGAAATCCGCGACGGCAACGGCCGGCGCGCGTGCCATTGACTGACGCGCCCGGTTACCTACGGGCCTCGAGCCCGTAGACCAGCAGCATGTTGCCCGGCATCTGACCGAACATGCCGTAGCCCGACAGCACGAACAGCTGCTCGCCGTTGACGATCGCACCGCCTACGTCGATCGCGCCGCCGTGGCCTTCGATGCCGTTGCCGCCCGAGTACGCCTGCTTCGTGTCGATGACGCGCAGCTCGCGGCCCGTGTCGGCATCCAGCAGCTGCAGCTTCCCGTCGAGCGCGCCCGAATAGACCACGCCGTTCGCGACCACGGCCGCCGCCGAATGACCGTAGTAATAGCTGCAGGCGGGCCAGGGCGAGCGCTCCGCCTTGCCCCTGGCCATCTCGGCCAGGCCGACCAGCGGCGCGTCGGCTGGATCGAAAGCGCAGCCGCGCGTGACCGGGTGCGCCCACAGCGTCTTGCCGCTCTCTACGTCGAGCGCATACACGCCGGGCTTCGGGACGTAGCCGGCGACCTTGCGCTCCGGATCGGCGATCGGCACGTAGACGCGCCGGCCGTCGGTCGCGAGGCCGTGGTGCACGCCACCGTTCGAGCTGCCGGAACCGACCCGGCTGCGCCAGACGACGGCGCCGCTGCGGTCGGGGTCGAGCGCGAACACCTCGCCGGACTTCTGGCCCGCGAGCAGCAGGTCCCCCTGCTTGCGTTCGACCAGCATCACCGAGGCGCCGAAATCGAAGTCCGGTCCGTTCTCCACGGGGCAGCTCGCGCCGCCGCCGAGGCAGGCCGCGTTCCAGGCGTCGTCGGCGAGCGCCTGGAACTTCCATCGCAGCGCGCCGGTCTTCAGGTCCAGCGCGACGATCGCGTCGCTCGTGTCGGTGGCGGGCGACGAGGAATTCTGGCCGGTACCGACATAGAGCGCGCCGCGCCTGGCGTCGACGGTCGGCGCGTTCCACACGACCGCACCGCTCGGGCCCCACATCTGCACGCCGTCGCGGTTGATCGTGGTCTTCACCGCGTGCGCCGTCGTTTCGAAGCGCCACAATTCCGCACCCGTCGTCGCGTCCAGCGCGGCGATCCCGCCGTGGGAGCGGCAGCACTCGTGGGTCGGCAGCCCGGCGGCGGCGACTTCGAACGAGGACATCGGGACGTACAGCCGGCCGTCGAAGTAGGTGGCCGGGCCACTGACGATCGAGGTCGGGAACCACTTCAGGCGCTGGCGCCAGCGCGACCGGCCCGTGGTGGCGTCCACGGCGTGCACCGTCGCCATCTCGTCGGCGAAGAACAGCGTCGGCACGCCGTCGGGCGTGCGGTCCAGCGTCAGCGCCGAGTGGACGGGCGCGTCGGTCTGGTACGCCCAGCGCACGCAGCCACTGCGTCGGTCCAGGGCGAGCAGGTGACCGCCCTTGCTGCCGAGGAACACCGTGTCGCCGGCGACCACGGGCTGCGACCGCATCGAGGTCACCGCGGGCAACGCGATCGACCACTGCAGCGTGAGCTGCTCGACGTTGCGGCGATCGATGCGAGTGTCCTCGACATGACGCGTGTTGCTGCGGCCGAAGCCCCAGTTCTCGCGTCCGCTCACCGGCGCCGGCGTCGCGCGCGCGCAGGCGTTCGCGGCGATCCACGCGTCGCGCTTACCGTCTTCCTCGGCGGCCAGCCACTTCGCGAGCTTCACTCTCTGTTCCTGCTTCAGGGCGGCCGCCTGCGGCTGCATCTTGCCGAGCTCCATCGCCATGAGGATCTGCGAGGCCGGCAGCCGCCGAAGCGTGTCGGTGGGCGGTGCCTTGGTCGCCGGGACCTCGTGGCACACGGCGCAGGTCGCCTTGTAGAGCGCCGCCATGTCTTCGGGCGGCGCGGCGCTGGCATTCGCTGCCGCAGGCCACGCGAGCAGCGCGCCACACAGCCACGCGAATGCCGGTCGTGCGCGATGGCCGGGCGCTGGCGACGGGCTCACGGCTTGCGCTCCCCGCCCGCACCTGCCATCCACTCGTCCAGCAGGTCGCGCAGCAGCGGCAACGTGACGGAACCGCGCCCGAGCACCTGGTCGTGGAAGGCGCGCACATCGAACCGGTTGCCGAGCTTCGCCTGTGCCTCCTCGCGCAGTCGCAGGATCTCGAGATTGCCGATCATGTACGAGGGGGCCTGGCCGGGCCAGGAGATGTAGCGATTGATCTCCCCGCGAACCTCTTCCGCCGAACGCGTGCTGTGCTGTCCGAGGAAGGCGATCGCCTCCTCGTAGCCCAGGCCGCGCGTGTGGATGCCGGCGTCGAGGACCATGCGGGCGGCACGGAACTTGGCGCTGGCGAGGTATCCGAACCGGTCGAGGTCCCCCGAGTAGAGCTGCAGCTCGTCCGCGACCCGCTCCGAATACAGCGCCCAGCCTTCGCCGAACCCTGAGTTGAACAGGACGCGCACCAGGCGGTGCTGTCCCGGCGCCTCGCGCGCCACCATGCCCTGCTGGTGGTGTCCCGGCCAGGTCTCGTGGAAGGTCGTGCTCTCGACGGTGGCACGGCTCTTGTGCGTCGGGTCCCAGGTGTTGATCAAGTGGATGGGTGGGCGGGTGCCGTCGTCGGGCGGCGGCTGGTACTGGCCTGGCGCTCCGGCGCGAGCGCGGAACTCCGGGTAGGGCTGGATCTGCACCGGAACGGTCGTGAAGAGCCCGAAGGCCTTCGGCATCGCGGCGACCGCGCGGTCCTGCGCGGCCTGCGCATAGGCGATCACGCCGACTTCGTCGCGAAATCCGAATCGTGGGTCCGTGGTCACCTCGCGCATCGCCTTCGCCACGTCATCGGTGCCGGTGAGCCGCAACGCCAGCGGGCGCAGCTGCTCGTCGAGGCGGGCGATCTCGCGCAGGCCCGTGGCGTGCACCTCGTCGGCAGGCACCGACACCGTGCTGAACTGGCGCACCACGGCGTCGTAGCAGACGCGCCCGTTCGGGTTGGCCGAAACGCCCAGCGCATCGCGTGCGGCCGTCAGATAGGTCTTTTTCAGAAAGTCGCGGTAACGACGGATCGCCGGGTTGATCTCGTCGCGGACGACGGCGAAGTAGGCGGCCTGGAACGCGGGAGTCGGGTCGCGCTGGGCCGGCGCGCTGAAAGGCGACTGCTCGGGCGCGGTGGCGAGCAGCGCGTCGAGCTGCGAGATCACCTCGCGCACGATCACCTTCGGCGAGGAGTAACCCTCGCGCAACCCGCGCTCCAGCAACGCGACTTCGTTGTCGATGTAGCGCGGGATCGCGCGGGCGCGCCGCAGCGCGCTGTCGCGGCGGGCATCCGTTCCAACCGGCTGAATGCGCGCGAGGTCGGTGAGTGCCGCCTGCCAGCCGTTCACGTAGGAGGCGACTCCCCACAGCTCGAGGCGGCACGCGCGCACGCCGGCGTTGCGCTCCACCTCGTCGAGCAGCACGCTGCGCAGCACCCGGTCCGACTCCGGAGCGTCCGGGTCGACGCGCATGGCCCGCAGCTGCGCGAGCACGCGGTCCTCATAGGCCTGCCAGCGGGCGATTCCCACCGGTGTGTTCTCGCTCAGGGCGCCGTGATCGGTGCCGGGCAGGTCGTTCGCGGTGCCTGCCTCGGGGAAGGCAGCCGCAAGCCCGGCCAGATAGTCGTCGGCGATCGCCGCCAGCGTCGCTGCTCGCGCTGGCGCGACGGTCGAATCGCCTGTGTCGCCGGCGTGTGCGACCAGGGACATACAGGCGACCAGCAGTCCGGTGAGCGCGGTGGCCCGCGTTGGTGAGCGTCTCGAGATCAAGTGCGTCCCCCCGGCATGCGTGCGCGGTACAGGTGCATCCGCGTCGAATCTGAGTGAGCGGATATCACAGGCCCGCGACCCGCTCAAGGTCGGAGTGTCGGCCGCGCCGCCGGGGTACACTCGCGCCGCGTCGGCCCCCCGCGACTGCAACCCCGAGACTCACGTGCAGACGAATTCCGCGGCCGCGCCGCCGTTCATTCCCCCACCACCCGGCGAGTACCTCAGCCATCCACGCGGCCTGTGGATGCTGTTCGGCGCCGAGTTCTGGGAGCGCTTCGCCTACTACGGCATGCGCGCGCTGCTCGCGGTGTACGTTGCGACCGCGTTCTTCGGGATGCTCCCGGAGGGCGAGGCGCGCGCGAAGGCGAGCCTCACTTACGGCGCCTACACTGCGCTGATCTATGCGACCGGGATTTTCGGCGGAACGGTCGCCGACCGCTACCTCGGTTATCGGCATGCAATCCTGCTCGGCGGCGCGCTGATGGCGGCAGGCCTGTTCCTGCTGCTGGTTCCCGATCTGACGTGGTTCCTGCTCGGCCTGGCGGTGATCGTCGTCGGCAACGGGCTGTTCAAGCCGAACATCTCGGCGATGGTGGGGCAACTCTACGCACCGGACGACGTGCGGCGCGACTCGGGCTTCACGATCTTCTACATGGGCATCAACGCCGGCGGCGCGCTCGCGCCGCTCATCTGCGGCACGCTGATCGGGGCGCGCTTCGGCTACCAGTGGGGCTTCTTCACTGCGGGCCTCGGCATGATCCTCGGGCTCGTCGTGTTCCAGTGGCGCCGACACCTGATCGGCCATATCGGTGCGCCGCTCGCGCCCCCGGAGTGGCCGCGGCGCGTGCTCACCGTGCTCGCGGGCTGCCTTACCGCGGTGCCGGTGGTGTACCTGCTGCTCAGCCGCGCGTCGCTGGTGGGCTACATCCTGCTGGCGTTGTTCGTCGCGCTCGCCGTCTACTTCGTCTGGAGCGCCGTGCGCAGCGGCGACCAGGTGCAGCTGCACCGCTACGTCGCCATGCTGCTGCTGTTCCTCGCCAAGATCCTGTTCTGGGGAATGTTCGAGCAGGCGGGCTCCTCGCTCAATTTCTTCGCGCGCGACCACGTGGAATCGCCCTTCGACTTCACCCTTTTCCAGTCGGCGAATCCGTTCTTCATCCTGCTGCTGGCGCCGGTGTTCGCCTGGGCGTGGCCGCGGCTCGAGCAGGCGGGGCGCAATCCTTCCATTCCGCGCAAGTTCGCGCTCGCGCTGATCCTCGTGGCCTGTGGCTTCACGGTGCTGGTGATGGCCATACGCGGGATCGACGATCCGGCGGCGAAGGTCGGCTGGGGCGTGCTCGCGGTCACCTACCTGCTCAACACCATGGGCGAGCTGTGCCTGTCGCCGATCGGGCTTTCGATGGTGAGCAAGCTCGCGGCGCCCAAGGACACCGGGCTCGCGATGGGCGCGTGGTTCATGTGCACGGCGATCGGCAACTATTCCGCCGGCCTGATCGCGGCGGTCGCGGCCGGCGGGAGTGGCGCGGGAGGACTCGCGCAATACGCCGCGACCTACACGCAGATCGCGATCGGCGGATTCGTGCTCGGCGCGGCCTTCCTGCTGTTCGCCCCGTTCATCAACCGGCTCATGCACGGGGTTCGCTGATCGTGCAGTTCGCCTGGCTCTCCATCGCGATCCTCTGCACGGTGTGCTACCACCTCGTGCTCAAGCTCACGCCGGCAGGCGTCAACCCGCTGCTGTCGCTGATGCTCACCTACGCGCTCGTGACGCTGTCCTTCGGCGTCATCCTGCTGCTCTCTCCGGGCGGCCTCGAGTGGCGGCACGAGCTCAAGCAGCTCAACTGGACGGTGCTCGCACTGGCCGTGGCAATCGTCGGCCTCGACCTTGCCTTCATGTTCGTCTACCGCAGCGGCTTCGAGGTGAGCCTCGGCGCGCTGGTGACCCAGTCGGCGGCGGCGATGATCCTGCTCGTGATCGGCGTAGCCGCTTTCCGGGAAAAACTCACAGGCGCGAACGCCGTCGGGGTGGTGCTGTGCCTGGTCGGCCTGTGGCTGGTTAACCGCCGCTGAGCCTGCCGGCCGCGGGCCGCCACGTTTCGCGCAGCCCGAACGGCATGCCGATGGGCGTGCCGACGAGCAGGATGGGGCGTGATGCGCTGGGCTGCTAACGCTCGAGATGGTTCCAGGCCGATGCGGGCATCGCATCGAAGAACATCTGCACGCGATGTAGCAGCTTGTTGCGATCGGCCCAGGCGAGCTGTTCCTGGAGTCGCTCGATCTTGTCGCCCTCGGTCGGCTCGTGGTCGAGCGCGTAGACGATAGGTGGGGGTGGCGGCGTACGTCCGCGCTTCTCGGCCTCCTCCTCGAGCATCTGGTAGAGACGATCCCAATACTGCGGCTTGGGGTAGGAGCGTCCGCGCAGGCGGTGATGCAGCAGCAGCGTGTGCGCGCGACCGGAGGGTTTCCACTGGACCATGTCTTCAGCTCTGCATGAGGTGACGGCGGAACCAGGCGAGTTCAGGGTCGAGAAAATCGCGGTGCTTCGGGCCTTCGTAGGGGTCGAAGTGACGGCACTGCACGACGACCAGCGATTTCGGTTCCCGCGCGCGTCACCCACTCCAGGGCCTCGGGCCGCGGCATTACCGCGGACTGCCCGGGCGGGGCCACGACGGCAGCGTACAGCACCTTCCCGGTCGCCACGAGCTGTGCGCGTGCCTGCGCATGCCATGTCGCGACCTGTTCGACCTGCACGGCGGGCAGCGCGGTGAAGTACGAGTCCCAGGTGCACTTCGCCGGCACCTGCGCGACCACGGCCTTCACGCGACGGTCGAATGCCGCGAGCTGCAGGACGTGGCCGCCACTGTACGAGGTGCCCCAGACGCCGATGCGCGCGGCGTCGACGCCGGGCTGCATGGCGAGCCACGTGATCGCGTTGCGGTAGTCCCTGATCTGCTCGTACCAGAAGATCTGCTGCCGTGGCTCGCCCTCACTCGAACCGAGGAATCGGAAGTCGAACGCGAGCACGACGAAACCGGCGCCGGCGAAGGCGCGAGCAAAATCGTCGAGGTATTGCTCCTTGACGCCACCGTAGCCGTGAGCCATCACGATCGCGGGGAGCATCTGCTCGTCCCGGGCCCGGTTCGCCGGCTCGTACAGCCAGCCCGCACAGCGCAGACCATGGCTGGTGAAGCCGACGTCGCGTCGCAGGGATCCGGCCGCGGTAATCACGGCCTCATTATCCTCCGGGGCCAGGTTCGCGGCACGTCGCCAGGTACTTTTCGGCACGCTGCGGCGGCGGCAGGGAACCGGGGCCATTGCCTGGTTTCCCTATCTCCTTGAGCGCCACAGGCCGTCGGCGGCGTACACGGCAAGTCCCGCCCAGATCAGAATGAAGCCCACGGCGCGCGCAGCCGGGAAGGGTTCCTGGAACACCATCACTCCGATCAGGAACTGCAGCGTCGGCCCGATGTACTGCAGCAGGCCCAGGGTCGAGTACGGGATAAGGCGAGCGCCGTAGGCGAACAGCGCAAGGGGCAGTGCCGTGACGAGGCCGCTGCCGAGCAGCAGGGCGTTCACCGTCACGCTCGTGTGCCCGAGGGTGCCGCTGCCATGGGCCTCGGACCACATCAGGAAGGCCACGGCGAACGGCGCGAGCAGCAGGGTTTCCGTCGCCAGCCCCGGCACGGCCTCGACAGACACCACTTTTCGAATGAGCCCGTACAGTCCGAACGATGCCGCGAGCGCCAGCGCGATCCAGGGTGGCCGGCCCAGCACGAAGGTCAGGTAGACGACCCCGATGGCCGCGAGCGTGACCGCAAACCACTGCGCGCGGCTCAGTCGTTCGTTCAGCACGAATACACCGAGCACCACGTTGAGCAGCGGGTTGATGAAGTAGCCGAGGCTCGCGTCCACTGTGTGCTCGTGAGTGACGGCCCACACGTAGATCAACCAGTTGACGCTGATGAGCGCCGCGGAAGCCATCAGCCGCAGGCGGGTCGCCGGTTCCGCGAGTGCGCGACGCACGGCGTCGAGCTGGCCGCGTGCTGCCAGCCATGCAAATACGAGCACGCAGCACCACACGATCCGGTGCGACATGATCTGCGTCGCGGATACGCCCGACAGCGGCTTGAGATAGAGAGGAAAGAGCCCCCACATCAGGAAGGCCGCCACCGCGGCAGTGAGACCTGAACCGGCGGTCGGCCCTTTCGCAGCGGGCGAAGGTGTGGAGGCGCTGCGCATGGGGCCGCGCATTGTGGCAGATCCCGATGCTTCGGAAAGCCACGAGCGCAGCCGTCGGCGGCTCTGCGGCAAGCTGCGCTGGCGTCGGCACGGCCGGCACCGCCAGACCACCGGAAATGAGCCTAGAGACGCCCCGCCTGCAACGCGAGCACCGCACGATGAGCGCGATGGTCGGCATCTATTGCCGCGATCACCACGGCTCACCGACGCCCTGCGAGGAGTGCCGGGGGTTGCTCGATTACGCGCAGCGTCGTCTCGAGAAGTGTCCCTACGGCGAGGCGAAGCCTACCTGCGCGCGCTGCCCGATCCATTGCTACAAGCCGGCGCAGCGCGAACAGGCGAAGGTCGTAATGCGTTATGCAGGACCGCGGATGATGTTGAGCCATCCCTGGCTCGCTTTCCTGCACGTGCTCGACAAGCTGCGCCGCGTCGAGCGTCCGATGGACATCCGCCGGCGCCGGCGGTCCTGATCCCGCGCTCTCAGGCGGCGCGTGCGCTCCGGGCAGCGATCTGCGGTGCGCGCTCGGGCACCTGATCCTTGAGAAAACCGTTTTCCGGCCGCCAGGCGATCTGCTCCAGCTTGCGGCGCAGCGCCTCGGCATCTCCATCCGCGACCAATCGGGCGCGGGGCGAGATCCGCAGGCTACGGTCGGTGATCCAGCTGAGATCCATGCGTCAACCTCCAGGTGCCTCGAGGGCAATGATGCGCATGGGCTGTTGCAGGATCTGTGCCAGCCCCGGCGAGCCGCGCAACACCTTGGATTTACCGGAATCGCAGCCGTATGCTGTAAGAATCTCCGACATATCCGTGCCCCGGACTGTTGTTCAGAAACCACGCAGGGAGGCGAACTCCTCGAGCGGCGCGCGATCCGTTCTGAGCGTGTTGATCGGCGCCGACTCGTCGCGCCAGCCGAGCGCCATACCGGAGAACAGCAGCAGCTCCTGCGGCATGCCCAGGAACTCGCGCACCGTGCCGCTCCAGACGGACCACGCCTCCTGCGCGCAGGTGTGCAGGCCCTGCTCGCGCGCCAGCAGCATCACGCTCTGCATGTACATTCCGACGTCGGACCACTGTGGCGGCCCCATGCGGCGGTCGAGGCAGAAGAAGAGCCCGACCGGTGCGCCGAAGAATACGTAGTTGCGCGCGAACTGCAAAAGCCGCCCGAGCTTGTCTTCCCGCTTCACGCCGATCGTGGCGTAGAGGTCCTCGCCGCACCGGAAGCGCCGCGAGCGATACGGCTCCCAGAGTTCCGCCGGGTAGATGTCGTACTCGGTCTGCTCGCCCCGCGGGTGCGATCGCACTTTTTCCTTCACGCGCGCGATGAGCTCGGCCAGCGGCGCGCCGGTGAGCGCGTAGACGTGCCATGGCTGCAGGTTGCCGCCGGAGGGCGCCTGCCGTGCCGCATCCAGGATCGCGCGCACCTGCGCCTCGGGCACGGGCGTGGGCAGGAAGGCGCGGCAGCTCATGCGCGTCGCGAGGGCCTCGGATACGTTCACGGTCACTCCTCCACGGTGAACCGCGATTCTCTCAGCCGGCGCGACGCGCCGCCACGCAACGCGGCCTACGCGCGCTTCGGTACCGCCTCCTGCGTCTCGCGCAGCTCGCGCCGCAGGATCTTGCCGACGTTTGTCTTCGGCAGGTCGCTGCGGAACTCGACGTATTTCGGCCGCTTGTAGCCGGTGAGCTGCTGCTGGCAGTACTCGAGGAGCTCGGCCTCGGTGAGCGTCGGGTTCCTGCGAACGACGTAGAGCTTCACCGCCTCGCCCGAGCGCTCGTCCGGTACACCGACCGCGGCACACTCCAGCACGCCCGGATGCGCCGTCACGACGGCCTCGATCTCGTTCGGGTAAACGTTGAAACCCGACACGATGATCATGTCCTTCTTGCGGTCGACGATTCGGGTGTGGCCGCGCTCGTCCATCTTGCCGATGTCGCCCGACTTGAAGAACCCGTCGGGCGTCATGACCTTGGCGGTCTCGTCCGGTCGCTGCCAGTAGCCGGCCATCACCTGTGGTCCGCGAATCGCGATCTCGCCCGGCTGGCCGGGCGGCACCGGCCGGCCAGCGTCATCGAGTATCGCGATCTCGGTGTTCGGCAGCGGCAGCCCGATCGTGCCGCTCCATTCGCTTGCAGCGAGCGGATTGCAGGTCGCGGCCGGCGAGGTCTCGGTGAGGCCGTATGCCTCGACGACCGGACAGCCGGTCAGCGCCAGCCACTTCTCCGCTACCGCCTGGTGCACCGCCATCCCGGCGCCGATCGTGATCCTGAGGCCCGAGAAGTCGAGGTTGCGGAACTCAGGGTTCTCCGCCAGCGAGTTGAGCAGCGTGTTGACCGCCGGCAGCGTGTTGAATGGGTGATGCCGCACGTCCTTGACGAGCTGGTGGACGTCGCGCGGATTGGCGATCAGCACGTTCAGCGCACCGAGCCGGATGCCGAGCAGGCCGTTCGCCACCAGTGCGAACGCGTGATAGAGCGGCAGGGCGCACGCGAACACGAACTGCTCGGGCACGGGTCCGCGGCGCGTGTCGTGCAGGGCCGACTCGAACCAGGCCTCGCACTGCATCAGGTTGGCGATGAGATTGCGGTGCAGCAGCATGGCGCCTTTCGCGACGCCCGTAGTTCCGCCAGTGTATTGCAGGAACGCGAGGTCCTCGGGCCCGAGCGACACGGGCGCGAGCGTGCGGTCGAGGCCGGCCTGGAGTACGTCGGTGAAGTGCAGGTGCCCCGGCAGCGAGTACGCCGGCACCAACTTCTTGATGCGTCGTACCGCGAAATTCACCACCGCTGCCTTCGGGAAGCCGAGCAGGTCACCGATCGACGTGACGATCACGTGCCTCACCGCGGTCCGCTCGATCACCTGCTGGAGCGTGGCTGCGAAGTTCTCCAGAATCACGATCGCCTCGGTGCCCGAGTCCTTGAGCTGGTGCTCGAGCTCGCGTGGCGTGTACAGCGGGTTGACGTTTACGACGACGTAGCCGGCCCGCAGGATGCCGGCCAGCGCGACCGGGTACTGCAACACGTTCGGCAGCATGATGGCGACGCGCGCACCGGGAGCGAGTCCCGTGCCCTGCAGCCAGGCACCGAACGCCCCCGACAGCCGGTCGAGCTCGGCATAGCGCAGCGCATGGTCCATGAAGACGAAAGCGTCGCGTTCCGCATACCTGCGGAACGAGTCCTCGAGCAGCTCCGTCAGCGACCGATACCGGGCGACATCGACGTCCGCCGGCACGCCCGGCGGGTAGTGCTTCAGCCAGATTCGTTCCATGGCATCCCCCTTGGTCCGTGAGGTGCGGCCGAGGGAGTGCCGGAGCCCTCCGGGCCCTCGGTCCTACCGCGACTGTGCTCCCGTGCGGAGCACCCTTCAATTCGCGTGGTGCAGTGCCGCCCCTTACTTGCGCGAATTGCAGGCGCGCATTGCGCGATGCGATGCTCCCCGCTCGCATGACCCGGCGTCACAAGATCCTGCTGCTCACCGGCCTGTACGTCGCGCAGGGCCTGCCCTTCGGCTTCTTCACGCAGGCCCTGCCGGTGCTGCTGCGCGACGCGGGGCTGTCGCTCAAGGCGATCAGCGCCACGAGTCTGCTGTTCCTGCCATGGGCGCTGAAGTTCCTCTGGGCGCCTTTCGTGGACCACTACGGGACGCGCAGGCAGTGGCTGCTGCCGCTGCAGCTGGCCTCGGTCGCGGGCGCGCTGGTGCTCGCGCAGGTCGACCTGTCCAGCGGCTACGTAGCCGTGCTTGCCGCCGCATTCCTCTTCAACCTGATTGCCGCCTGCCAGGATGTCGCGACCGACGGGCTCGCGGTCCGCGTGCTCGACACGCGCGAGCGCGGGCTCGCGAACGGCATCCAGGTGGGCGCCTATCGCATCGGCATGATCATGGGCGGCGGGCTGCTGCTGTGGATCTTTGCGCGCACCGACTGGTCGACGATGTTCCTGTGCATGGCGGTGCTGCTGGCGTTCACCGCGCTGCCCGTGCTCGCGTTGCGCGAGCCGCCGCGTGCGGCGCGCGCGCGCAGCGAGAACCCGGCGCGGGTCGCGTTCGGCTGGACGCGACGCCTGCGCGTGCCCGGCATGGCCACCTTCGTCGTGCTCATATGCTTCTACAAGTTCGGAGACTCGATGGTCGCGACTCTGGTCGGACCGTTCCTGCGCGACCAGGGCGTCTCGAAGGAGCTGATCGCGCTCATGAAGGGCACGGTGGGCTCGGTCGCGAGCCTCGCAGGCGCGGCGCTCGGCGGCTGGTATGCCTTCCGCGCCGGACGTCGCCGCGCGCTGCTCGTCTGCGGGCTGCTGCAGTCGGCGAGCCTGCTGTTCTATGTGGCGGCCGCCTTCGGCATCGGCGGCATCGCCATGCTGTGGGCGGGCAACGTCGCCGAGCACCTGCTGGGCGGAATGGCCACGGTGGCGCTGTTCACGCTGATGATGGACGCCTCCGATCCCGAGCACGCCGGCACCGACTACACGCTGCTCGCCTGCGCGGTCGTCTTCGCGATGGGGCTCGCGAACTTCGCCGGCGCCACGATTGCCGATGCCTACGGCTACGCGCCGGCGTTCATCGCAGGGTTTCTGCTTTCGGTCGCCGGTTGCCTGGTGCTCGTGCGCGGCATCGATGCGCGGCGCGGACCGGAGCGCCTGCAGCCGGTGTGGCAACCGCCGTGATGCTCGCGGCGGGCGGTGAATTTCGCTAGGCTCGCGGCGCGAGGTGAGCATGGATGATCTGAAATCCGCGGTTGCCGATATCCCCGATTTTCCGAAGCCCGGCATCCTGTTCCGGGACATCAGTCCGCTGCTGCGAAATCACTTCGGTTCGACCATCGAGGCGATCGACGCACTGTTCTCGGACGTCGAATGGGAGGAAGTGGACGTGGTGGCCGGTATCGAGTCGCGCGGCTTCATTCTCGCCGCTGCGCTCGCCGAGAGGCGAGGCAAGGGCTTCGTACCGATCCGCAAGAAGGGCAAGCTCCCGCCACCGGTGCTCGACGTTGCCTACGACCTCGAGTACGGCTCGGGCGTGCTCGAGATGCAGACCGGCGAGGGTCGCCTGATGCTCATCGACGACGTGCTCGCCACCGGCGGCACGCTCGGTGCGTCGGTCGTGCTGGCGGCCCGGGCGGGCTACACGCTGCACGGTGTAGGCGTGCTGATCGACCTGGGCCTCGTACCCGGGCTCCGCTGCGGCGATTTCGAGCCACGCGCGGCGCTTCGTTACGGCTGATTCGCGCGTGAGCAATCCAGCGCCGGAAGGCGGGCGCCGTCGCGCGGCGCTCGGCTTCATCTTCATCACCATCGTGCTCGACATGTTCGCGCTGGGACTCGTGATCCCGGTGCTGCCACACCTGGTCGAGGACTTCATGGGCGGCGACACAGCCGGTGCGGCCATGGTCTACGGCGTGTTCGGCACCGTCTGGGCGCTGATGCAGTTCCTGTCGATGCCGGTGATGGGCGCGCTCTCGGACCGCTTCGGGCGCCGTCGAGTGATCCTGCTGTCGAACCTCGGGCTCGGGCTCGACTACGTGTTGATGGCGCTGGCGCCGAACCTCGCGTGGCTGTTCGTGGGTCGCATCGTCTCGGGCATCACGGCGGCGAGCATCAGCACGGGCATGGCCTACGTCGCCGACGTCACGCCAGCGCCGCAGCGTGCGGCCGCGTTCGGGCGCGTGGGCGTTGCCTTCGGCCTCGGCTTCGTGCTCGGGCCCGCCCTCGGCGGACTGCTCGGCAGCGTGGATCCGCGCCTGCCGTTCTGGGTGGCCGCGGGCCTGAGCCTCGCGAATGCAGCCTACGGAGTGTTCGTGCTCCCGGAATCGCTGCCGGCAGAGCGTCGCCGGCTCTTCGAGTGGCGGCGCGCGAACCCCCTCGGATCGCTCGCGCTGCTGCGGACCCGTCGCGAGCTCGCAGGACTCGCCGGCGTGATGTTCCTCAGCAATCTCGCGCACGCCGCATTACCCGCGACCTTCGTGCTCTATGCGGGACTGCGTTACGACTGGGACGCCCGCGACGTCGGTCTCGTGTTTGCGGCAGTGGGTGTCAGCTCGGCCGTGGTGCAGGGACTCGTCGTGGGTCCTCTCGTGCGGCGCTGGGGCGAGCGTCGCGTCCTGCTCGCGGGGCTCGCCTGCGGCGCGGTCGGCTTCTGTGCCTATGGGTTGGCGCCCACCGGGGCGCTGTTCCTGGCCTCCGTGCCGGTGGTTGCGCTGTGGGGCCTGGCCTCACCGGCGGCACAGGGGATCATGACGCGGCAGGTCGGAACCAGTCAGTACGGCGAGTTGCAGGGTGCGACCGGGGCCGTGATGGGCGTAGCCACGATGATCGGACCTTCGATGTTTGCGACGACCTTCGCGCACTTCATCGGCGAGGGGGCTGGACTGCACCTGCCCGGCGCGGCGTTTCTGCTCGCGGGACTGCTGCTTGCAGTAGCGCTGCTGCTCGCCTCGGGCGTCACTTCCAGGAGCCCGTCGTGACCGTGGGGCATCGCGTCCACCCGGCCTTCGAGCTTGAGGCGATTCCGCCCTTGCTGCATCCGTCGCTCGAGCGGCGCCTCGCGGATCTCGCCGGGCGCGGCGACTGGCCTTCCGGCGGTGACGCTGCGATTGCGGCTCGCAGCCTGCCGCTCGTCTGGGCCTGCAGCGATTTCGTCGCCGAGTCGTGTCTGCGCGTTCCTCTGCTGCTCCCATGGCTCTGCGACGACGGTCGCCTCAGCGGCTCACCCGGCCTCGCCGACCTCGAACGTGACCTCGCCAGAGAGGGTGCGGCAAACGACGATGCGCAGTTCATGGAATCGTTGCGGCGTTTCCGGCGCCGGCAGATGGTGCGCATCGCGTGGCGCGATCTGGCGGGACTCGCCGACGTGGAGACGGTGCTGCGTGAGCTCACGCAGCTCGCCGACATCTGCATCGCCGCCGCGTGTCGCCACTCGACGGCGGCACTTGCCGCGAGGCACGGCGCCCCTCGCGGCGCCGACGGTTCGCCGCTGGAGCTCATGGTGCTCGGCATGGGCAAGCTCGGTGGCGGCGAGCTGAATTTCTCCTCCGACATCGACCTGGTGTTCCTGTTTCCCGAGCACGGCGAGACGGTCGGGCCGCGCCCCGTGGAGCACGAGGAGTTCTTCGCGCGTGTCGGCCGACGGGTGGCACAGCTGCTCGGGAGCGTCACCGCGGACGGCTTCGTTTACCGTGTGGATCTGCGGCTGCGGCCCTTTGGCGAGTCCGGACCGAGTGTAGTGAGCTTCGACGCATTCGAGGACTACCTACAGCAGCACGGCCGCGACTGGGAGCGCTATGCCTACGTCAAGGCGCGGCCGGTGTTCGGTGCGGCGCCGTTCGCCGAGCTCTATCGCAACGTGCTGCGACCGTTCGTCTACCGCCGATACCTCGACTTCGGAGTGTTCGAGTCACTGCGGGAGATGAAGGAGCTGATCTCGCGGGACGTCGAGCGGCGTGAGCTGCGCGACAACGTCAAGCTCGGCCCGGGCGGCATCCGCGAGATCGAGTTCATCGTGCAGGCCTTTCAGCTGATACGCGGAGGAGGCAAGCCTGCGCTGCAGACGCGCAGCCTGCTCGAGGCGCTGCCACTGGTCGCCGGGCAGAAGCTCCTTGGCGCCACGGCCGTGGAGGAACTCAGCGATTCCTACCGGTTCCTCAGGCGTGTCGAGAACCGCCTGCAGGAGCGCAACGACGAACAGACCCACGACCTGCCGAAAGACGAGATCGGGCGCGCGCGACTCGCGCTGGCAATGGGCGCGCCGGACTGGGAAACAGCCAGTGCCGAGATCGAGCGGCACCGCCGGAGCGTGAGCAGTCATTTCCAGACAATGATCTTCGCGCCTGCCGAGACCGGCTCGGCCGGCGAGGCGGGACGTGCACTGGCCGCGCTGCTCGAGCCGGCCCTCGAGCAGACGGGGCGCGTCGTGATGCTGCGCGAGTCCGGCATTCGCGAGGCCGAGGCCGTGGTTGCCCGCCTCGAACTGCTGCGTGGCAGCACCTACTGGCAGCGCCTGGACGAGACGGGCAGACGCCGGCTCCAGACGCTGCTGCCGGCGCTGCTCGCGGGCATCGCCGGAGGCGAGGCGGAGGCCGTGGCGCTCGGGCGACTGCTGCACGTGATCGAACGCATCGGTGGCCGGACCGTGTACCTGTCTCTGCTGAACGAGAACCCGGTGGCGCGAAGGCGGTTGGTGGAGCTCTGCTCACAGTCACAGTTTCTAACCGACCAGGTGGCCGCCTTTCCGCTGCTGCTCGACGAACTGCTCGACGAGCGCCTGTTCGAATCGGTGCCCACGCGCGCCGATTTCGAGCAGGACCTGCGCGCGCGCATGGCGGGTGCGGACGAGGATGACCCCGAGCAGCAGGTGGATCTGCTGCGGCAGTTCCAGCGTGCCGCGGTGTTCCGGGTCGCCGTGCCCGACCTCACCGGCCGACTGCCGCTCATGAAGGTGAGTGACCGACTCACCGACATCGCGGAGCTGATCGTTGGCGAGGCGCTGTCGCTGTCCTGGAACCAGATAGTCGCGCGTCACGGTGAGCCACGCTGCGGGCTCGACGAGTCGACGCTCGGGATACCGGGGGTGATTGTGGTGGCCTACGGCAAGTTCGGCGGCATCGAACTCGGCTACGGCTCGGATCTTGACCTCGTGTTCCTTCACGACTCCACGGGCGAGGTGCAGCACACAACGGGCCCCAAGGTCGTCGACAACGGGGTCTTCTTCCTGCGCCTGGTGCAGCGCCTCGTGCACGTGCTGTCCGTGCACACCGCGGCGGGGCGCCTTTACGAGGTGGACACGCGGCTGCGCCCGAGCGGAAAGGGCGGATTGCTGGTGCAGAGCATGGATGGCTTCGGCGCATACCAGCAGCAGGAAGCGTGGACCTGGGAGCACCAGGCCCTGCTGCGCGCGCGCGTGGTGGCCGGCAAGCGGGCGCTGCGCGAGCGCTTCGAGGCGCTGCGCCGTGGCGTGCTGCGTTACGCCGTGAGGCGCGACACGTTGCGCGAAGACGTGCGCGCGATGCGTGAGCGCATGCGTGCGGAGCTGTCGGGCGCGGGCTCCGGGCAGTTCGACCTGAAGCAGGATGCCGGCGGCATCACCGACATCGAGTTTCTCGCGCAGTACTGGACGTTGCTGTGGGCCGAGCGCTACCCGGAACTCGTCACTTTCTCGGACATCATCCGTCACCTCGAGAGCCTGGCGTCGGCAGACCTGGTGCCGCAGACGACGGTGGACGTGCTCACGGGTGCCTATCGCGGCTACCGGCAGCGATTGCACCACCTGTCCCTCGAGGCGGCGGACAACCTGGTGTCGGACCGCGAGTTCCGTTCCGAGCGCGCGGCGGTGCGCGCAATCTGGCAGTCCGTGTTCGGCGTGCGATAGAGGGGAGACATTCCCCGTTTCTTGCGAATCGGGAGAATGTCGCCTATTTTCCGGTCATGCCTGAACTGCTGGTTCCCGTCTCGCCGGGCGAGCTCATCGACAAGATTACGATCCTGGAGATCAAGTCGCAGCGCATGAGCGACCCGGCGAAGCTGCACAACGTCCGCACGGAGCTCGCGCTGCTCAACGACACCTGGCGCGCGTCGCCATACTCGGCGACCGACGTCGGTGCGGAGTGGGCCGCACTGCGCGAGGTGAACGCGAAGCTGTGGGACATCGAGGACCGCATCCGTGACAAGGAGCGCGACCACGCATTCGACGACGTGTTCATCGAACTCGCGCGTGCGGTCTACGTGACCAACGACGAGCGCGCCGCCGTGAAGAAGATCATCAACAGCAGGCTTGGCTCGACGCTGATCGAGGAAAAGAGCTACGCCGACTACACCCGCAGGGAGTGACGTTCAGCGCTTGAGCGTGTATTCCGCCGAGCAGTACGGGCACTTGGCCCAGCCGGTCTTCTCGATGGGCAGGTAGACGCGCGGGTGACTGTTCCAAAGCTGCATGCCGGACATCGGGCAGGACAGCGGCAGGTCGTCGACCGTTACCTCGTAATGGTGCTGGGCGTTGGGCTGGATCGGCGCTTCGCTGGTTGGGGCACCCATCTCGACTCCTTGCATGCTCGATGCATTATCGCCCCGCGCGCCCCGTCCGTCAGCCGGCGGGCGTGCGCGGGGCGCCCGCGGCCATCAGCGCGTCGAGACGCTCGATCACGTCCGCGGGCGAGATCAGGTCCATGACGCCGGGCTCCTCGATCTTGGTCGCCCACGGCAGTTCCTCCGGCGGACGGCCGCGAAAGCGCCGGGCGGCCTGCTCGTAGCGATCCACGCACCACTGCCGGCTGTAGTAGGGTCCGCTGCGCGCGGGATTGGTGGCGGCGTACAGACCGATCACCGGCGTGCCGACGGTCGTGGCCATGTGCGCGGGGCCCGAGTCAGGCGCGAGCAGCACCGTGGCGCGCGCCAGCGTTGCGAGCAGCTGTGGCAGCGTGTCCTTGCCGATGAGGTTCGCGCACGGTGCGCGCATCAGCGACTCAATGCGCGCACCGTAGTCGGCCTCCAGCGCCGTCGGCCCGCCACACAGCAGCACTCCCAGGCCGTGCCGCGCAGCCGCGTGCTCGGCGACCGCCGCGTAGCCTTCCGCCGGCCAGTTGCGCAGGGCGTGGCTCGAGCAGGGGCTCACGACCAGCGTCGGTCGGTCGTTGGGTATGACGCGACTTGCGTAGGCGAGCGCGTCTTCGGGCAGCGGGATATCCCAGCGCATCGAGCGCGCGTGCACGCCGAGCGCCTCCGCGAATCCGAACAGGCTGTCGAGCACGTGCTCGCGCCGGCGCGGCGCGATGGATTCGTTGGTGAACAGCCACTGCAGCTCGCGCGCGCGGGCGCGGTCGAAGCCGATGCGTCGGCGCGCGGGCACCAGCGCGGAGGCGAGGCTGGCGCGCATTGCGAGCTGCATGTGCAGCAGCGCGTCGTAGCGTCGCCCCGTCATGCTGCTGTGAAGCCCGCGATAGGCGCCGCGGCCCGCTTTCTTGTCGAAGACCACGAAATCGATGTCCGGGAGGTGCCCGAGCAGCCTGTGCTCGAGCTTGCCGATGATCCACGTGAATCGCGCACCGGGCCACGCGTCCTGCAGCGTGCGCACCACCGCCAGCGCGTGGCACACGTCGCCCAGCGCGGACAGACGCAGCACGCAGAGTTCGCGGGGCGAATCGTCGGACATCGGCATCGCAGACGGGGCGGTATGCAGCAGCGGTGGGATGGTGAACAATCCGTCCCGGGACCCAGCGAGGAACTCTAGCGCGTGAGCGCAGGCCCGGAAATCGTTGCGCCGATCGCGCGCGGCGCGATGCTATACGATGCTTCGCGCTGCAGCCAGCCAGCCCCGTGGATCTTCGATCACGCGGCGTGGCGTGCGCGGGGCGCCCTGGAAGCGACCGTCGGCGGACGCGGGACAATAGCGTTCATTGCCGATGACGGGCTTCGATGGGTGTTGCGCCACTACCGTCGCGGCGGTCTCGTGGCGAGCCTGCTCGACGATTCCTACCTCTACACCGGGGCCGAGCGGACGCGCGCGTTCCGTGAGTGGCGCCTGCTGTTCCAGCTGCGAGAATGGCAGTTGCCGGTGCCCGCTCCGGTCGCTGCGCGCTACGTTCGAAGCGGCCTGACGTACCGCGCGGATCTCATCACCGAGGAACTGCCGACGCGGCGTACGCTCGCGCACGCGCTCGCGTCGGCGCCACTGAGCCGTGACGCGTGGCAGCGCGTCGGCGCCTGCGTCGGACGGCTGCACGCGCGCGGGGTGCACCATGCCGACCTCAATGCGCACAACCTGCTCGTCGCCGACGACGGCACGGTGTTCGTGCTCGATTTCGACCGGGGGCACGTGCGCGAACGCGGTCCGTGGGAGCAGGCCGTGCTCGCACGTCTCAGGCGCTCGCTGCTGAAGGTCACCGGCGGGCTTCCGGCCAATCGATTCGACGAGGCAGCGTGGAGCGCTCTGCTCGCGGGTTGCGAGGACACCCAATGCGCCTGATCTACGTCCTGCTCTCCTACCTCCTGGCCCCGGTGGTGATGGCAATGGAGGGGTGGAAATCCATCTGGCAGCCTGATTATCGCGGTCGCCTCGGACAGCGACTGGGGTTCGTCGAGCCGCAGGCCACCCCCGGCAGCCTCTGGCTGCATGCGGTGTCGGTGGGCGAAGTGCAGGCCGCCGCGGGGTTGATCCGCGTGCTGCGCCAGCGATTCCCGGACGTGCCGGTGGTCGTCAGCACGGTGACTCCGACCGGTGCGCAGCGCGCGAAGGCGCTGTTTGGGGAGTCGGTGCGCCACTGCTATCTGCCGTACGACCTGCCGGGCGCGGTGAACCGCTTCCTGGAGCGCATTCAGCCCCGGGTGGCCATCATTCTCGAAACGGAGATCTGGCCGACGCTCTACGACGCGCTTGGCCGTCGCCGCATCCCGCTCGTAATCGCGAGCGCTCGGCTCTCGACGCGTTCGGTGGACCGCTACCGGCGTCTCGCGTCGCTGTTCCGCGAGACGCTGTCGCACGGCGTGCTGATCGGCGCTCAGACTGTTGCCGATGCGGAACGCTTCCGTGCCATCGGCGCCGCGCCCGCGCGCGTCGAGGTCACCGGCAATGTGAAGTTCGACATTGAGATTCCCGCCGCGACCGTGGCTGCCGGCCGCGAGTTCCGAGCGCGCTGCGCCAGGGAGCGGCCGACCTGGATCGCGGGCAGCACGCACGATGGCGAGGAGGATGCGGTGCTCGCGGCCCACGCCGCCGTCTGCGAACGGCACCCGTCGGCGCTGCTGATCCTCGTGCCGCGACATCCGCAGCGCTTCGATTCGGTGCGGGCGCTGTTGCGACGTCGTGGTACCGAGTATGCGCAGCGCAGCTCGGGCGCCGAGCCGCGCGTGTCCGACAGCGTGTTCCTGGTCGACACGCTCGGTGAGCTGCAGATGTTCTACGCAGCCTCGGACGTGGCATTCGTAGGAGGCAGCCTGGTGCCGATCGGGGGACACAATCTGCTCGAACCGGCGGTGCTCGGTCTCCCGGTGCTTTCGGGCCCGCACACCCAGAATGCCCAGGACGTGGCCGACCTGCTCCAGCAGCGCGGCGCGCTGCGCCTCGTGCGAAGCAAGGAGGAACTGGCGCTGCGCGTGGCCGACTGGTTCGACGATCCGGAGCTCGCGAGGAGCGACGGTGCCCGTGGGCTCGCGGCCGTGGCGCAGAGCCGCGGCGCGGTCGAGCGCCTGGTGGCCATGATCGCGCCGCTGCTGGGCGGTACGGAGGCTACTTCGGGGGCGGCGTCGGGGCCGGGGTCGTCGCAGCCGGAGCGCGACCCCCGCCCGGTCGCGTGATCGGCAACGTCGTGGGCTGGGTGAGGCTGCCGTTGATGGCGGCGAGATCCAGTGGCAGCAGCGTGCCGGCCGAGGACTTCAGGCGTACGACGTTGATCAGGTAGTCGTAGCGGCTGCGCGCGAAGTCACGCTGCGCCTCGAACAGGCGGCGGCGCGCGTCGAGCACATCGACCGTGGTGCGCGTGCCGACCTCGAAGCCCGCCTCCGTCGCCTCGAGCGCCGTCTGGTTCGACTTCACCGCCTGCTGCAGCGCCTGGACGCGCGCCTTCTCCGCGATTACGCCGAGATACGAGTCACGCGCCTGGCGCTCGGCGCCGCGCATCGCGCCATCGAGGCGCTCGCGCTCTGCCCGATGCAGGTAGGTCTGCTCGCGCACCTGCGAGCGAGTCACGCCGCCGGTGAAGATCGGCACGGTAAGGCGCACACCGACCTGGTCGTCCGTCCGATCGAGGTCGGCGGGGAATTCCTGGGCCGGAAGATTCGGGTCCTGGAACTCCTGCGGCACCTCCGTCAGCGACGTGGCGTCGGAGGCGGAATCACCGTAGCGCGCGTACAGGTCGAGGGTGGGCATATAGCCCGCCTGGGCGATCTTCACATTGGACTTGGCAATGTCCACGCCGAGCCGCGCCGCCACGACGTCAAGGTTCTGTTCCAGCGCCTGGTCCACCCACTCCTGTTCATCCAGCGGCTGCGGCTGGTCGAGCGGCATGGCGTCGGCCGGCTTCGCGAGCTGCGAGTAGGCCTCGCCGGTCAGCTCGCGCAGGAATTCCTGGGTGGTGGCGAGCGCGCGCTTCGCAGCAATCACGCCGGCGGTGGCGCTGTCGTGCGCGGCCTGTGCCTCCTGGACGTCCGTGATCGCGATCAGCCCGACCTCGAATCGCTTCTCTGCCTGCTCGAGCTGGCGACTCACGGCTTCGAGCGTCGCTTCGGCTGCGGAGAGCGTGTCGTCCGCAGCCAGCACATCGAAGTAACGCTGTGAGACGCGCACCATGAGGTCCTGCTGCGCGGCCCGGTAGTTCGCTTCGGCGAGCGCGACGCGCGAGTCCGCCTGCTTGAGTCGCTGCCACTGGTCCCAGCGGAACAGCGTCTGCGTCAGCTGAGCGTCGTAATTCCAGTACGCGTCCGTGTCGGTGGTGTTCGTGAACGGCACCGCCACGGCTTCCACCGCGGTTTCGCCGGTGTTCGGATCGGTGACTTCCCGGAACTGGCGCTGGTAACCCGACGTGTCGGCGTTGCCCATGTAGGCTTCGCCGGACAGCGAGATCTGCGGGAACAGCAGGCCGCGCGCCTGCGGCTTGGCCTCCAGCGCGGCGAGACGGCGCGCCTCGGCCTCGCGGACGACGGGGTCGCTGCGCGTGGCGTCCTGGTACACCTCGAGCAGATTCTCTGATTGCGCGGCCGCGGCGGCGAGCGTCAGCGCGACGCAGCAGGCAAGCAGTGCGGGTTTCTTCAGCATGAAATCACCATGGAGCGACCCGGTCGCCACTGGAGCAGTTGGTGTTGTACGACACTATATCACCCGGCGAGCCGGCGCAAAGACCCTCTGGCGGCGTGACCCCTCAGAACACGAACCGGGGTGGCTCCGCAGCATGGATGAGAGGATCTACAACCGTCTCGAACAGGATCTCCCGAGTGAACCTGCCCGGGCCAGAGCGGGTGATCCGAAGCGCTTCCATGACCTGGCCCCGGCCCACGACGGCGAACAGTCGTCCGCCATCGTTCAGCGCCTGCTCGAAACGCGCGTCGTAGAGCGGCAGCGAACCGGTCAGCACGACCACGTCGTAGCGTCCGAAGTCGGTGCGGGAGAACACGTCGGCAACCTCGACGGCGACATTGGTCACCCCCGCGCGCGCGAGGCTGGTGCGGGCGGTGGCGGCCAGGTCCGCGTAGTACTCGAGCGATGTGACTGATCGGACTAGGGCACCGAGGCACGCCGCGAAGTACCCGCTGCCGGTGCCGATCTCGACAACCGTGTCGTCCGGGCGCAGTTCAAGCGACTGCAGGATGCGGCCCTCGAGCATGGGCGCGAGCATGTGCTGCCCGTGGCCCAGCGGAATGTTCATGTCGGCGAAGGCAAGTTCGCTGAACGCAGATGGAGCGAACTCCTCGCGCGGAACCCTGGACATGGTCTCTAGAACCGCGAGGTCCAGCACGTCCCAGGCGCGGACCTGCTGTTCGATCATCTGGCGACGGGCAAATTCAATGTCAAGCATCAGTTGACTTCCAAGCCGCGGCGTGGCCGGACTGTTGCCGAGAGGAGCGCGCGAGAGGCTAAGCAATGCAACGCTGGGCGACAAGCCGGCGCGGCGCAGGCATTATGGTGAAATTTGGCGGAGCCGGCGAGCGGTTCCGTTATCCTCGGGTACCAATTCGAAGAATCAAAACGCAAGAGGATGACGGGCGCACTCGGTGCCCCGCGTTGCCAGGGACGATCCGGACCACGACATGCAGACCGTCGCGCTTGTTGCCGTCGGAGTGCTGGCAGCACTGCTTGCGCTGCTTTTTGCCGGACGCGTGCGGGAGATTCGCCGCGTGCGCGAGGTCGGCGATCGCCTCGAGGCTGCGGTGCAGTCCGGCGATCTCGCGCCTGAACTCGTCGCAGAGGCGGGTGCAGGTCCGGCGGCATCACTTGCACGAGGCGCCGATGAACTGCTCACCCAGCTGCGCGACGAGCGCGCGGCGCATGCCGGACGTGAAGCGGTGCTGCTGCGCGTGGCCTCCGCAATGCACGAGGGCCTTGCAGTCGAGCGCGACGGAATTCGTCTGGCGAATGCGCGCTTCGCCGAGCTCTGCGGCGCGAGTTCCACGACCGCGCTGCTCGCCCGCCCGCTCGCGGACATCGTGCACCCCGATTTCCGCGCACTCGTCGAGCAGCACCTCGAGCGTCACCGCGGCGGCCAGCCGGCACCGGAGCGCCTCGAGGTCGAGCTGCCAGGGGCCTTCGGCGTCACCCGCGCCGAGTTGGGCATCGAGCGCGTGCTCTACGACGGCGGCGCTGCGCTGCTCGTATCGCTCGTCGAAATGCGTCCGCCGCCCCCGCGCGAGCCGCGGTCCCGGATGCACGCCACGGCCAGGGAGGCGCTCGACGCGCTCGGCGAGGGTGTGATCACCACCGACCTCGAGGGCCGCATCACCTACGTCAATGCTGCCGGCGAGGAACTGATCGGGCGTGATGCGCGGGAGGCGCTCGGGCTCACGCTGCTCGAGGTCATCGAGCTCGTCGAGGAGGGTGCACGCAAGGCGCTCGGGGACCCGGTACGCCAGTGCCTCACGTCGGGCGCGCGGGTGCAGGTCGGCCGGCGCGGAATGGTCGTATCGGGCGACGGCGAGGGCGAGCGATCCATCGAGCTCAACGTTGCGCCGCTGCGAGATGCCGCAGGCGATCTCTCGGGCACGGTGATCGCCCTGCGCGACGTGAGCGACCTGCGCGGCCTCACGCGCCAGATGTCCTACCAGGCGAGCCACGACGCGCTGACAGGACTCGTCAACCGTCGCGAGTTCGAGCGACGCCTGGAGGAATCGCTCGCGGACGCGCACACGAGCGGACACCGCCACGTGCTGTGCTACCTGGACCTCGACCGCTTCAAGGCCGTAAACGACGAATGCGGCCACACCGCAGGCGATAGCATGCTCCGCGAGGTCGCCGGGCTCATCAAGGATGCGGTGCGCGACTCCGATACAGTCGGGCGCCTCGGCGGCGACGAGTTCGGCATCCTGCTGGCCGGCTGCCCGCTCGACAAGGCACGGCAGATCGCGGACGACGCCGTGCGGAGCGTCGCCGAGTACCGCTTCGTCTGGAAGGACAAGATCTTCACCATTGGCGTAAGCGTGGGCCTGGTGGAGATCTCGCGCGAGAGCGGCTCGCTCGAGGATCTCATCAGCGCCGCAGACTCGGCCTGCTATGTCGCCAAGCGACAGGGCGGTCACGTGCACGTCTACTCGGCGCGCGACGAGGCCGCAGCTCGCAGCCGCGGCGAGATCCAGTGGCTGCAGCGACTGCAGGCCGCGCTGCGTGACGGACGCTTCGAGCTGCACGCGCAGCCGATCGTCGCCGTGGACGATAGCGTCGGCACCGGACCGGGCCTCGAGGTGCTGCTGCGCCTGCGTGACGAGGCGGGTACCGCGGCCACGCCTGCGGAGTTCATGGTCGCGGCGGAGCGCTATCGCCTCATGCCGCACGTGGACCGCTGGGTGGTGCAGACCGCGCTCGCCGCCTTCGCGCGCGGCGTGCTCAAGCTGGCGCCGGGCCGCAGCCTGTGCGTCAACCTGTCCGGACAGACGCTCGGCGACGCTGCATTCCTCGAGTTCGTCGTCGACTGCCTCGACCGCACGGGCGTGTCGCCGGATCGCGTGTGCTTCGAGGTCACCGAGAACTCGGTGATCACCAACATCGACCACGCGCGCCGCTTCATCGGGGTGCTGCATGGCATGGGTTGCCAGTTCGCGCTCGATGACTTCGGCCGCGGTCTGAGTTCGTTCGCCAACCTGAAGAACCTGCAGCTCGACTACCTCAAGATCGACGGCTACTTCATCCGCAACCTCGCCAACGACAGCGTCAACCAGGCGATGGTGACGGCGATGATCAAGCTCGCCCGCTCGCTCAACTTCCAGGTGATCGCCGAGCACGTCGAGGACGCCACCGCGCTCGACTCGGCGCGGCGCATGGGCGTGGACTACCTGCAGGGCTACCAGATCGGTCGCCCGCAGCCGCTGCCGATCGGGAGCTGAGGCGCTGGTCGGCGTCGCATCCGCGACAGGGCCAGCTGGGGGCCGCGGGATGGGCTAAGGTGGCGACGTGATCAGGCTGGCTGCACTCAACATCTACCCGGTGAAGTCCTGCCGCGGGATCGCGCTTGGATCCGCGCTGGTGACCGCTGCAGGCCTCGAGCACGATCGCGAGTGGATGATCGTGACCCCGGCGGGTCGCTTCCTGACCCAGCGGGAGGAGCCTCGGCTCGCCCGTATCGCCGTGGCGCTGGAAGAGGGCGCGCTGGTGCTGTCGGCGGACGGCGCAGGCCAGTTGCGTGTGCCAGTGCACGCCGGCGCGAGTTCATCGCCTGGCGGGGGGACTGCGGAGTCTTCACCACCTGGCCGCTCGATCGAGGTCACGGTCTGGCACGACCACTGCCTCGCCATCGACGAGGGCGCGGCAGCCGCCGACTGGCTCTCGACACTGCTGGGTCAGCCGCTGCGGCTGGTACGCCTCGATCCGACGCAGGACCGCGTCAGCGATCGCGCCTGGACTGGTGAGGTGGAGGCGCTGACCCGCTTCTCCGATGGTTTCGCGCTGCTCGCGATCTCGACGGCTTCGCTTGCCAACCTGAACGGGCGGCTTGCAGAGCCTTTGCCGATGAACCGGTTCCGTCCGAACCTCGTGCTCGAGGGCTTGCCGCCCTATGGGGAGGACGAGTTGGGCGACCTCCTCGCAGGCGACCTGCGCCTGCGACGCGTGAAGCCCTGCACGCGCTGCATCATCACGACCACGGACCAGCAGAGCGGCACGCGCCGCGATGAGGAGCCGATACGAACGCTCAAGTCCTACCGGTGGAACCCGGCGCTCAAAGGCGTCACGTTCGGGCAGAACCTCATCGTCGTCGCGGGTGCCGGCGGCCGGCTCGAGGTCGGCATGGAACTGCAGTCGCTCATTTCCCCGACGTAGCCTTCGGTTCCATGACCAACTGGGTCTGCGACACGACCGCGCACAGGCGGCCGTCCTCCCGACGGATCGAGGTCTGCCACACCATGGTCGTGCGGCCCTTGTGCAGCGGGATCGTCTCGCCTGTGATGAATGTACCCTCGGCCGCCGCGGCGAGGAACTTCGTGCTGGACTCGATCGTGGTCGTCGTCGCACCCGCCGGCAGGTTCATGAAGGTGCCGACCGCGCCCAGCGTATCGGCGAAAGTCATGGTTCCTCCGCCGTGAAGGATGCGGCCCACGGTGCAGATCTCGGGGCGTACGCGCAGCCGGCCCACCACGAGGTCAGGTGTCGCTGCTGTGATCTCGATGCCGAGCAGTCCCGGCAGGTGCGGCGCAATCACCTTCTGGATCGCGGCGGGCGTGAGGCCGCCGGCCGCGGACACCGGCGAGTCGCTCGAACGATCTTCCAAGGAGTTCATGGGGATTCTCCCTCCGTCTGCCAGAGCTCGGGTGAGTGGAATGCGTAGCGATACGCCGCGAAAAGGGCTGGCGCAATGACCGGCAACGTGAGCAGTACCACGACGATCCCGTCGTGTCCGGCGATCGCGACGGGGATGATCGTGATCGCCGTGGCCGCGAGGACGACCCAGAACGCCGGGCCCCAGTAGCGGCGCGCCCCGATCGGACGGCGCAGCGCGTAGCCCCAGGTAGCGAGCAGCAGCACGAAGGTCAGCGCCCAGTTCGCATAGGTGCGCTCGTCCACGCGACCGTGCTGCAGGTTCCAGGCCTCGCCCATAACCGTCGCGGCGGTCAGCAAGGCGGCGTAGGCGGTCCAACCTCTGCGGAGCACGGCTGGTCTCAGTAGTGCGGCGGGATCTCGACGGGCGACGCGGCACCGGTGCGGCCGTCGACCTCCTCGATCTGCTGCCGCAGTCGCTGGTGTGCGGCGAGCACGGCGTCGAGCTGCTGCTGCTGGCGGTACGCCACGTCGCTCAAGTCCTGCACCGCTCGCTCCAGGTGAGCGACCTTGAACTCGACCGCCTCGAGTCGTGTCGCATTGCCGACCGCCGCGCGTTCGACCCCGAGCGCCACTTCGAGCGCACCCGCACGGCACAGACCCTGTGTGCGCGCATCGAGGCAGGCTTGCGCTGCCTCTGGCCCGAGCCCGCCGGGCACCTCTTCGATTTCGTCGGCCATGCTCATGCTTCGAAGCACCCTCCGGTCACGGCGCGGCCATAGTGCAGGCCCCTGCCGCAGGGCGCAAACCGGCGGGCCCGCACCGGGCGCAGCCGCGCCGCGCGGTGCCGGCCGCCGTGTATCGTCCGCACATGAACACCGGTCTGCGCGTCGCAATCTCGTACCTGGTGGTTACGGCCGTCGGCACGCTGCTCTACTGGCTGGATTTCTTCACCACCAGTCGTGTGCGCGTGCGCGCCGACCCCGTCTACCTTGCCTTCGAGCGTGCCTTCCCGCTCGCCGACGCATGGATGGCAGCATGCGCGCTCGCCGGTGCGATCGGGCTCGCGCGACGGAGGCCGTGGGGCCTGCTGTTCGGCCTGCTCGCCGCATCCTCGCAGGTGTTCCTCGCTCTCATGGACGTGCTCTTCAACCTCAACGAGGGCAATTACTCGATCGCCTCGGGCGCGATGACCTTCGAGCTCCTGATCAACGTGGTGCTGCTCGTGGGCGCGCCGTGGCTGATCATCTGGCTGTGGTGGAATCGCACGGCCTGTCTCGCAGCGGACGTCGATCGCTGAGGCCCCGCTGCTTCGTGATTCGGCCTGTGAACGATGACGCCTATCGTGAGCCACTGCGCCCGCCGCGCAGCAGGAATGCGCACACTGCGATGACGATGAGCAGCGCAACGAGTTCGCCGGCGAGCCCGCCGAGCCGCGGCTCCATGGCCTTCGGCGCGATGCCCGCCGCGACCAGTCCAGCGACGGCGACGCCCGCGAGCCCCTCGCCTGCGACCAGTCCCGAGGCTGCAAGCACGCCCCGATCGCTTGCGCCTTCCGCGAGCGGTGGGCGGTCGCGCTCGACCATTGCGCGCATGCAACCGCCGACAAAGAGGGCTGCCATGGACGCGAGCGGCAGGTACACGCCGATCGCGAAGGCGAGTCCTGATACGCCACAGAGCATGGCGCCGATGGACAAGCCCGCGCCGGTCAGCACGAGGTCCCAGGGCAGCGCGCCCGACAACACACCCTCGATGATGGTCTTCATCAGCGTGGCCTGCGGCGCCGGGATCTCGGGCGAGCCGAACTCGTAGGCGGTGCCGAGCAGCATCACGGTCGCGGCAACGGCCCAGCAGGCGAACGCCGCGCCGATGAGCTGCCCGAGCTGCTGCCGCGCGGGCGTCGCACCAACCAGCCAGCCGGTTTTCAGGTCTTGCGAGATGTCGCCCGCCTTGCTCGCCGCCACTGCAACGATGGTGCCCACCGTGAGCACGCCCGCCTGCGCGCCGGGACCGACCCAACCGGCCGTGGCGAACACCGACGCGGTGCCGAGCAGCGTGACCAGGGCGATGCCCGAGGTGGGTTGTGAGGACACTCCGACGATGCCGACGATGCGCGCCGCCACTGCGACGAACAGGACGCCGAACAGGCCGACGCCGGCGGCGAGCACGGCGCGCTGCGTCGCCCCCATTTCACCCGCGAAGACGCCCGGCACGAGCGCCGCGACCA
>Ga0114939_10000262_pt1 | contig 45883 bp, 47 predicted proteins | sample AshMeaCrysSpring_FD_87196 | JGI IMG/M metagenome (GOLD analysis project Ga0114939, IMG submission 87196) | Groundwater microbial communities from Big Spring, Nevada to study Microbial Dark Matter (Phase II) - Ash Meadows Crystal Spring | ecosystem: Environmental > Aquatic > Deep subsurface >...
GGGCAAGGACAAGGAAGCCAATTGGCTGCCGGCCCCGAAGGGGCCCTTTTCCGTGATCATGCGTCTGTACATTCCCAAGGCCGACGCCCTCGACGGGAAGTGGGTCGCGCCGGCCCTGAAGCGGATTTGAAGGCTAGCTAACAACCGGTTGCAGCGGACGGCGCTCCGCGCCGCCGCTGAACCGGAGCGTTAGGCCACATGACCAGCTTCAAGGGTTTCGCTCCGCTCCAACAGCCCCGAGATCTGGTGGCGAAGCTCCGCCACGACTTTGAACGCATGCGCGCTGCGCCTGACGACGCTTACGCCGCTTTTGACTTTTTTGTAACAGCGGAGCACATCGTAGATTGGCTGCTTCCCGACAAGCCCGGCGCAAACCAGGCGGCCGCCCGTAAGGCAAGACGCGCATCCTTGGAACTGCTCGAGATTACGTCGCACCTTGCAAATGGGGCGAAGCACTTCCAGGCGCTCGCGAAGCAGCATGATTCAGTTGCGGATGTGAAATTGGCCCAGGGCGGCTTCGACCCGCGAGCCTTTAGTCCAACGGCGTTCAGTCCGGCTGCGTTTAGGATGCATGGCCTGAATGTTCATTTGGAGGATGGTCGCGTTCTGAATGTACTTTCACTTGCTGAGGATGTCTTGCGTCATTGGCAGACAGAGTTGCCGGCGCCGTGACATGGGGCCTTACAAATCGCTGGGGCGGACGCGTGCGAGATAGAGTACCAAACTCAAACCGCAGCGCGCGCGCCGCTCAGCTCAATCGTTAGACGTCCTGAAACCCGGGTTGCGAATGCTTGTCCCGCTGCTGGCCACAGCACTCTCGTTCGCCGCTGTGGCGCAAGGAGTCGACCGAATGTCCGCTGTCGCCAAGGGCTCGTTCACGGTCGAAATGAAGCCGCAAGTTGAACCAGCTTCCGTCGACGGCGTCAGTCTCGGCCGCATGTCGCTGGGCAAGCGATTCGAGGGCGACCTCACGGCCACCGGCAAGGGCGAAATGCTCACCGCCCTCACGCCGATCAAGGGCTCAGCTGGCTATGTGGCGATCGAGCGGGTCACTGGAACGCTCCACGGACGCAGCGGCAGCTTCGTCTTCCAGCACTCGGGCACCATGGACCAGGGGGCACAGCAGTTGTCCATCACCGTCGTGCCGGGTTCTGGCACCGGCGAGCTCGTTGGCATCGCGGGCACCTTCAAGCTCACCATCGTCGAGGGCAAGCACCTCTACGAGTTCGAGTACTCGTTGCCACAGTAGGCTGCCGCCCCGTCGGTTCGGCCAGCCAGGCACAAACGTCAGGCGTCACCCGAAGCGCTGAGGTGCACCAATGATCCGTGGCAGTTGTCTTTGCGGTGGCGTTCAATTCGAAGCGCGCAATGCTGAGAAGGGGATTGAGTTCTGTCACTGCTCGCGCTGCCGTAAGGTCACGGGTTCGGCGTTTGCAGCCGGCGTCCTTGTGGCGGCCGAAGACTTCAGATTGCTGCGGGGTCATGAACTTGTGCGTGTGTACGCTGCTCCGGTCCGCGAAGCTCCGCCCGCTTACCACTCGTGTTTCTGCAGCCGTTGCGGCTCGCGTGTACCGGATGCCTTCTCCTGCGCACCATTCGTCGAGCTCCCGGCGGGGTCGCTGGACAACGATCCGGGCCTGCGGCCGGAGGCGCATATACACGTGGAAGGCAAGGCGCCGTGGTTTACCATTTCAGACGGGCTGCCGCAGCACAGAGGGGACGCGTCATGAGTCTGGTGTACGTGATGCCTGAATCACCGACGGTAGCAACGTTGCTCATGACTCCCCCTTCTCGTGAGTGATTGAACATGCGAACACACGTCAATCGTGGCGCCTCGGTGCCGGTGCGGGATGCGGAAGGCCCTCACATTCGTCAGAAGCTTAAGACGCCAGCCACCGGCGTTAGTGCTTGATGAACCGATGGAACATTCCTGATTGCCTGGAGCGCGAGGTCCTCGAGAGAGATAGGCGGTGTGTCTACTGCCAGGTTGATTTCACCACGACGACCACGGCTCGTCGGAGCAGACCCTCGTGGGAACATATCGTGAATGACGCAGCCCTCGTAACTCTGACGAACATTGCCAGATGCTGCATCGGCTGTAATGCAAGCAAGGGGACGAAGCTCATGAGCGTCTGGCTCGAATCAAAGTGCTGCCGCAGCCGCGGGATATCCGAAGACACGGTTGCGGCGGTTGTACGCGATGCCATCGCTTCGGCACGAGGAGGCTAGGAAGCAGGCGCCTCACCTCGAACCATGGGTCGATGATGGTCGACCTTCCGCGCACTCAAAGGAATAGCCGTGAATCGATCCGTCACCGTCGGTGTTACCGCAATGCTGCTGACCACCGCCACAGCCCTGGCCGAACCCACCCCATCCGTCCCAGCCGGCCACCAACCCGACGAGGAGCCCGCCGTTCTCGCCGCACTGGATCGATACGTGCACGCCATCTCCGCCAGGGATCTGCGAACCATGGCCGCGATGCAGACGCCCGATGGCATGACCTACGTGGCGCGACCCAAGAAAGGCGGTGGCACTGAGATCGTTGGCCGGCCGAATTCGTACTATGTCGATCCCGCCCGCACCGAAGGCCCCACGCTTCGCGAGCGGTACTGGTCGCCAACGGTCCTGGTGCGCGGGCCGATCGCCGTGGTGTGGGCGCCTTATGAGTTCTGGAATGACGGCAAGACCAGCCACTGTGGCGTGGACGTGTTCGACCTGGTCAAGATCGACGGCGAGTGGCGGGTGTCGAATGCAATGTGGACCGTCGAGCCCGACGCCTGCGCCGAGTTGCGGCCGGCGGATGCCTCGCAACTGCGCCCCAAGGACTGAGGCCAGGTCAGCCAGCATCCAGCCACAGCGGGCACTGTCAGACCTCCAGGAATCGACATGACAACTCGGACGTATCTTGACCCGACGCAGGAGTCGGGTCGCGCCTTGTTCGTTCGCGGCATTCACGGCCCCGTCGTGATGCTCAACCTGCTGCGCTTCCGACCGGTCGCGGACTATTCGGCTCATCCCGAGCTGGCGCCGGCTGCGCCCATCTCCGGCGAAGCCGCCTATCGACTGTACATGGCGCACACGCTCCCCTATCTGAACGCGTCGGGAGGCGAGCTCCTGTTCTACGGCAAAGGCGGCCACTTCCTGATCGGCCCGGGCGACGAGCGCTGGGATGCCGCCATGCTCGTTCGTCAATCCAGCATCGCGTCGTTCTTCGCATTTGCATCGAACGAAGGCTATCTCTCGGGCATGGGACATCGAGTCGCCGCGTTGGCGGACTCGCGCTTGCTCCCGTTGGTCGAGGAACAGACCTGACCATGCGCTCACTCTGACGCGGAGGACGATCGAATGATCAAGGGCGGATGCAACTGCGGCGCAATCCACTACGAGATCGACGCCGACCTCCCGGGCATCTTCGTTTGCCACTGCTCGATCTGCCGCCGCTCCACGGGCAGCAGCGGCATCGCGGTGGTGGTGTTCCCGAAGGACCGGTTCCGCTGGATCCGCGGGGAGGAATTCGTCACGAGCTGGAAGAAGCCCGGTGCGGATTGGGAGAAATGGTTCTGCGGCACCTGCGGCTCGCCCGTGCCGGGCGAGAACGACCCGAAGACGATGTTCGCGCCGGCGGGCTGCCTCACCGAGGGCGCCGAGGCGCTCAAGGTGATCCACCACGTGTGGGTCGGCTCAAAGGCCCCGTGGGACGAGATCGGCGACTCGGGCCGGCAGCACCCCGAGGGCTTCCGCAGCTGACCCTCAGCGCGCGTCCGCCCCTGCCTGCGCCCGCGCCTTCGTCTCGGGCCGCGACAGGAAATACAGCATCACAAGCGCCGGGATGCCGAGGGACGACGTGTAGACGAAGAACCACGGGTAGCCGACGGCGTCCACCACGAATCCGGACGTGCCCATGAGCAGCTTGCCGGGCAGTGCATACATGGAGGAGAAGAGCGCGTACTGCGTGGCCGTGTAGGAGGCGCTCGTCAGGCTCGAGAGGTAGGCGATCAGCGCCGTGCCGGCCACGCCCATGGCGAGGTTGTCGGCGCTGATGACCGCCGCGAGGCCGACCAGGTTCGGATCGTCCTGGAACGCAAGCGTCATGAACATCAGGTTCGATCCGATCACGAGCAGACTGCCGACCACCAGCGACTTCACCGTGCCGAGGCGTGCCACCGCCACGCCGCCCAGGATCGTACCGAGGATGGACATCACCACGCCGTAGCCCTTGGCGACGGCCGCGATCTCCTTGAGCGTATAGCCCACGTCGAGGTAGAACGGGTTCGCCATTACGCCCATGGTGAAGTCGGTCAGGCGGTAGCTGGCGATGAAGGCCAGCATCAGGATCGCGAGCTTCGTGCCATAGCGCGTGAAGAAATCCACGAACGGGCAAACGACTGCGCCTACGAACCACGAACCCGCCTGCCGCATCGACTCGGGCCAGTGTGCCTTGCGCTCCAGCCAGTCGATGACGCGCTGCTCCTGCGCGAGGCTCTGTTGCGCCACCCGAGGCTGGGGCTCGGAGATCACCAGCGTGGTGACGACGCCGATGCCGACCATCGCCGCCATCGCCGTGTACGCCGCCGTCCAGCCGAAGTCCGCCGCGATCCACAGCGCGCCCGCACTGGCCACCATGATCGCGATGCGGTAGCCGAGCTGGTAGGCCGCCGCCATCACGCCCTGCATGGACTGCGGCACCGCCTCGATCCGCCAGGCGTCGATGGCGACGTCCTGCGTGGCCGAGGAGAACGCCACCAGCAGCGCGAGGAGGGCCATGGCGCCCAGGTGCCCCACCGGGTTCAGATGCGCCATGTTGAATAGCCCGATCGCGATGCCCACCTGCGCGAGCAGCATCCAGCTGCGCCGCCGGCCGAGCAGCCGGTGCAGCAGCGGCAGGCGCAGCCGGTCGACGACGGGCGCCCAGAAGAACTTGATCGAGTAGATGATGCCGACCCACGACAGCATGCCGATGGTGGCGCGCTCGACGCCGACCTCGCGCAGCCACGCGGACAGCGTCGAGAAGACGAGCATGAACGGCAGCCCGGCCGAGAAGCCGAGGAACAGCATCGCGAGCACGCGCGGGTGCTTATATGCGGCCGCGGCGTCGAGCCAGCCCCGCCACCAGGGCTTGCGTGGCGCGGCCGTCGCGGGCGCGGCCTCCGGCGCGGCGGGCGTGTTCGCGACGGTCACAGGTCGAAGTCGAGCGTGAGCGGCGCATGGTCGGAGAAGCGCTGCGTCTTGTAGATGTCCGCGGACTTCACGCTGCCGCGCAGGCCCGGGCTCAACACCTGGTAGTCGATGCGCCAGCCCACGTTCTTCGCCCAGGCCTGGCCGCGATTCGACCACCACGTGTACTGATCGGGGCGCTCGTCGACCTCGCGGAAACCGTCCACGTAGCCCTCTCCGCCGAACAGATCGTCCAGCCAGGCGCGCTCCTCGGGAAGGAACCCCGAGTTCTTCTGGTTGGAACGCCAGTTCCTGAGGTCGATCTCCTTGTGCGCGATGTTCCAGTCGCCGCACAGCACGTAGTCGCGACGCCTGCGCTTGAGCGATCTGAGATGAGGCATGAACTGCTCCAGGAAGCGGAACTTGGCCCGCTGGCGATCTTCGCTGGACGAGCCCGAGGGCAGGTAGACCGACACGACGCTCAGGCCCTTGAACTGCGCTTCCAGATAGCGACCCTCGGCATCGAACTCCCTCGAGCCAAAGCCGGTGATCACGTCCTTCGGTTTGACCCTGGAATAGAGCGCCACGCCGCTGTAGCCCTTCTTCTGCGCGTCGAAGTAGTAGCAGTGGTAACCGTCAGGACGGAACACGGCGTCGGAGAGCTGATCCACCTGCGCCTTCGTCTCCTGCACGCACACGACATCGGCGTCCTGCGACTCGAGCCACGTGAACAAGCCCTTGCGTGCCGCTGAGCGGATACCGTTCGCATTCAGCGTGACGATGCGCATCGCGGCGCAGTATAAAGTACACACATGCACCAGCCTGATTTCATTCGACTGTGTCTCGAACTCGGTGTGCTGCGGTTCGGTGAGTTCACGCTCAAGTCCGGACGCGTCAGCCCGTATTTCTTCAATGCCGGGCTGTTCAACACCGGCCACGCCATCGCAGGCCTCGGCCGCTGGTATGCGCGCGCCGCGGCGTTGTCGGGCGTCGAGTTCGACATGCTGTTCGGTCCGGCGTACAAGGGCATCCCGCTCGTCACGGCGACGGCCGCCGCGCTGGCCGAGCACGAGAAGATGGACCTGCCGTTCGCGTTCAACCGCAAGGAGGCAAAGGGCCACGGCGAGGGCGGCACGATCGTTGGCGCGCCCCTCAAGGGCCGTGTCCTGATCGTGGACGACGTGATCACGGCCGGCACGGCGATCCGCGAATCGGTGGAGATCATCCGTGCCCACGGCGCGACGCCGGCAGGCGTCCTGATCGCGCTCGATCGGGAGGAGCGTGGCCAGGGCGAACGTTCGGCCGTGCAGGAGGTGCAGGAGACCCTCGGCCTTCCGGTGGTGAGCGTGCTGCGGCTGCGCGATCTGCTCGCCCACCTCGAGAGCGCCGGCGAAGGCGCCCGTTTCCAGGCCGTGCAGGCCTATCGCGACCGCTACGGCATCTGAATCCGCGGCCGCGCATGAACGAGTTCACAAACCTGATGCACGGGATTTCTCGCCGACCCTGACCGGGGTGCAGAATCCACGGTCATGGGAACTACGTCGCGATTTCGCCCGCTGTCGGTCGTCGCCGCGGCTCTGTTGTGCCTGGCGGTCGCCCTTCCGGCCGACGCCGCCACCAAGCGACGCAGCGACCCCAAGAAGACTTCCAAGGAGGTCTATCGCTGCCGGGACGCCTCGGGCCAGTCGCACATCGGACAGAACATCCCGCCACCGTGCATGGAACTCGACGTCGAGGTGCTCGACCACACCGGCCGTGTGGTGCGCGTCATCCCGGGCCGCGAGGCGATGGAGCAGACGGCGGCACAGCAGTCCGCGGTGCAGGCGGTGAAGAACTCCGAGCAGCGTGACCACACTTTGCTCGCGACGTATCTCTCGGTGGCCGACATCGAGCGACTGCGCGACCAGCGTCTCGATCTGCTCGACCAGCAGTCGCACGTCACGAAGCAGTACATCGACAATCTGCGCGAGCGCGAGGCGCGGCTCATGACGGACGTGCAGCGCTTCCGCCCCTACAGCGACAAGCCGAAGGCGCCGCCGCTCCCGGATCACGTGGCCGAGGAGATCGTGAACACGGTGAACGGACTGCAGGTCTACGAGCAGGAACTCGCGAAGAACACCGTCGAGCAGGATCGCCTGCGCACTGAATTCGACGCCGACATCGCGCGGTTCAAGGAACTGAAAGGACTCAAGTAGTCCCGGAGCTGCCGAAGCCGCCCGCGCCGCGGTGGCTCTCGGTGAACTGCTCGACGATCTCCAGGTTCACCTGCACGACGGGAATGATCACCATCTGGGCGATGCGTTCGCCGGGCGCGATCGTGAATGGCGCGCTCCCCCGGTTCCAGCACGACACCATCACCTGACCCTGGTAGTCCGAGTCGATCAGGCCCACGAGGTTACCGAGCACTATCCCATGCTTGTGACCGAGGCCCGAGCGCGGCAGCAGCACCGCGGCGAGCCCCGCATCATCCAGGTGGATCGCGAGGCCGGTGGGAATGAGTTCTGATTGACCGGGCGCGAGCGTCAGGGGCGCGTCGAGACAGGCACGCAGGTCGAGACCCGCCGAGCCCGGCGTCGCGTAGTGCGGTAGCGGGAACTCACGACCGATGCGCGAATCGAGCACCCGCACCTGCAGTGAGCGGCGCGTCGTTCTGCTCATCGCGCGGCCACGCTGCCGGGCGCCGGCCGGACCGCTTCGGACAAGACGTCGGCGGCTCCCGCGCGTCCGGCACCTTGCCGCGCATAGCGTTCTGCGATCACGGCGACCAGTTCATCCGCCAGGCGGCGCTTGGGGGCGCGCGCGAGCTCGCGCCTGCCCCCCGGCCAGTACACCGTGAGCGCGTTGTCCTCGCAGTCGAAGGCGAGCCCATCCCCTACCCGGTTTGCAGCAATCATGTCGAGTCGCTTGCCCTCGAGCTTGGCCAGCGCATTGCGCTCGACGTTGTCCGTCTCGGCCGCGAATCCCACGACGAATGGCCGTGGCGTACGCGCGGCGACGGTCGCGAGGATGTCGGTCGTGCGCGAGAGCGCCAGCATCAGCGAGTCGCTGGTCTTCTTGATCTTCTCGGCGGCGCACTGCACCGGACGATAGTCCGACACCGCGGCCGCGGCGATGAACACGTCGGTACCCGCCAGCTCCGACTCGACCGCAGCCATCATCTGCTCCGCGGTCTCGACGTCCACGCGCCGCACTCCCGGTGGCGTCGTGACGTTGACCGGCCCGCTCACGATCACGACCTCGGCCCCGGCGGCGCGCGCGGCCTCCGCGACGGCGAAACCCATCTTTCCGGAACTGCGGTTGGTGATGAAGCGCACCGGGTCGACACGCTCGCGCGTGGGGCCAGCCGTTACCAGTACCTTGCGACCGGCGAGCGGCCCGCCTCGCGCACGAGCCGGCCACAGCTGGTCGAGGATCCCGACGGGCTCCAGCATGCGGCCCGGACCGGTTTCCCCACAGGCCTGGTCGCCTTCGCCGGGACCGAGGATCGTGACGCCGCGCGAGCGCAGCGTCGCGACGTTGTCCTGGGTCGCCGGGTTGGCCCACATCAGCCGGTTCATCGCCGGCGCCACGGCGACCGGCGCATCGGTCGCGAGGCACAGCGTGGCGAGCAGGTCGTTCGCGCGGCCCTGGGAGAGTCGCGCCAGGAAATCGGCGCTCGCCGGCGCGACGAGCACCTGCTCGGCCCAGCGCGCGAGCTCGATGTGGCCCATGGCCGCTTCGGCCGAGGCATCCCAGAGGTCGGTGCGCACGGGCCGGCCGGAAAGCGCCTGGAAAGTGAGCGGCGTGACGAAGCGCTGCGCCCCGGCGGTCATCACGACCTGGACTTCCGCGCCGCGCTCGCGCAGGCGTCGCACGAGCTCGGCGGCCTTGTAGGCAGCAATGCCGCCGGTGACACCAAGCAGGATGCGACTGGGGACGCTGGCGGTCATGCCTGGATTATGGGGCGGCGCGGAGCCGCGCCGCAAAGGCACGGACCGCAAATCGGCGACCCGGACTGAGCCCATAACCGGCGGTTACGTCTGACAGGTTGGGCAGAAATAGGTGGAGCGCTGGCCCTGCGCGAAGCGGCGGATCCTGGTAGCGCAGCGCCGGCAGGGCTCGCCGGCGCGCTCATAGACGAAGAGCTTCTGGCGAAAGTAGCCCGGCGTGCCGTCCGCGCTTACGTAGTCGCGCAGCGTGGTGCCGCCCTGTCGGATCGCATCCTCGAGCACCTCGCGCACGGCGCGGGCGAGTCCTGCGTAGCGCTCGCGACTCACGCGACCCGCGGCGCGGCGCGGGTGGATGCCGGCGCGGAACAGTGCCTCGGAGGCATAGATGTTGCCCACGCCCACGACAATGCGCTGGTCGAGCAGGAACTGCTTCACGGAGACCCGGCGGCCCCGGGCCCGGTCGGCGAGGTAGTCGCCGTCGAACCCGCTACCCAGCGGTTCCGGGCCGAGGCTCGCGAGCAGCGGATGCTCGAGCGGATCACCGGTGGTCCATTGCAGGCATCCGAATCGGCGCGGGTCGTTGAAGCGCAGGCTGCGGCCCGAGTCGAGTCGGATCTCGTAGTGGTCGTGCGGCTTCCACGGCGTTCCGGGCGGCACCACCCGCAGGCTGCCCGACATTCCGAGGTGCGCGATCAGCGTGCCGCGCTCGAGCTCGATCAGGAGGTATTTCGCGCGGCGGCGCACATCGCGAACCTGCTGGCCCGGCAGCACGCGCGCGAGCGCGCGGTCCACTGGCCAGCGCAGGCGATGCTGCCGGAGCTCGAAGGCCGTGACGAGGCGACCCCGCAGCGCTGCGCGGATGCCGCGGCGGGTGGTTTCGACTTCGGGCAACTCGGGCATGCGGCCTCCGGAAACGAAAAACCCGCCAGCGGCGGGTTCTTCTGAGATCGAGCGCGGCGCAGCCTTACTTGATCTTCGCTTCCTTGTAGGTCACGTGCTTGCGCGCCTTGGGGTCGAACTTCTTGACCTCGAGCTTCTCCGGGTGGAGGCGCTTGTTCTTGGTGGTCGTATAGAAGTGTCCGGTGCCGGCAGTCGACAGCAACTTGATCTTGTCGCGCATGGTTCAGCTCCCGATCAGATCTTGACGCCCTGGGCGCGCAGCTCGGCAACGACGACCTCGATGCCCTTCTTGTCGATGGTGCGCATGCCGTTGCCCGACACGCGCAGCGTCACCCAGCGCTTCTCGGTCTCGAGCCAGAACCGCTGCGTGTGCAGGTTCGGCAGGAAACGGCGCCGGGTCCGGTTGTTGGCGTGGGAGACCGTGTTCCCGCTCATCGGCTTCTTGCCGGTGACCTGACAGACTTTCGACATGGCTGGATCCTCAAGGCCGGGCCGGCGTGGGGGGCCGTCCCAGCGAAAACGAGCCGCGTTTTATACCAGCGAAGGGGTCCCGAGGCAAGTGAACCGGGCTGGCCCCGGGCCGGCCCCTAGAGCAATCCCCGCTCCGCGAACGACACGCAGGCTCCGTCGCCCACGACGATGTGATCGAGCACGCGGATGTCCACCAACGCCAGCGCGTCGCGCAGCCGCCCAGTGATCAGCTCATCCGCTTGGCTGGGCTCGGCCACGCCGGAGGGGTGGTTGTGAGCCAGGATGACCGCGGCGGCGTTGCGCGCCAGCGCGAGCTTCACGACGTCACGGGGGTGGACGCTCGCTCCGTCAATCGTGCCGCGGAACACTTCGTCGAAGCAGATCACGCGGTGGCGGTTGTCGAGGAAGAGACAGCAGAACACCTCGTGGTCCCGGTCGCGCAGGCGCGCGCGCAGGAACTCGCGGGTGGCGCGCGGATTGGCGAGTGCCGGGCCCATTTGCATCAACTCGGCGTAGTGGCGCCGCGAGAGCTCGAGCGAGGCCTGCAGCAACGCGTACTTGGCCGACCCCAGGCCGCGCACGCGACACAGGGCGTGCCTTTCCGCCGTGAGCAACCCGCGCAGGCTGCGAAACTCGGCGAGCAGGCCGCGAGCCATGTCGAGCGCCGAATGCCCGCGCGTGCCGGTCTGCAGCAGGATCGCGAGCAGCTCGGCCTCCGAGAGTGACGCCACACCGAGCTTGAGCAGTTTCTCGCGGGGTCGTTCCGATTCGGGCCAGTGCTGCAGCGACATGGTGCGCGGGTCTCCGTCAGCCATGGTCGCCCGGCGCAGCGGTTGCCTGCAGCGTCGATATCGGCCGGATGGAGCGCGTTTCTCGGCGCGCGCCGCTACTCAGTTCGCGTAGCGCCGCTCCAGGGCCTCGGCCACCAGCGGGTGGACGAACTCGCGCACGTTGCCGCCAAGGCTCGCGATCTCGCGGATCAGGGTCGAGGAGATGAAGTTGAACTGCTCGGTGGGCGTGAGGAACACCGTTTCCACCGCACCGTTGAGGTGCCTGCTCATGGTAGCGAGCTGGAACTCGAACTCGAAGTCCGACACGGCGCGCAGGCCGCGCACGATGACGTTCAGGCCGTTATCCCGCGCGAAGTCCACGGTCAGGCCCTTGTAGCCCGTCACCTCGACGTTCGGCACGTCGGCGAGTACCCGGCGGGTCAGCTCCACGCGCTGCTCCAGGGTGAAGGCTGGCGCCTTGCCCGGGTTCGCCGCGATCGCGATCACCACGCGGTCGAAGATGCGGCAGGCACGACGCACGAGGTCGTTGTGCCCGTTGGTGAAGGGATCGAAGGTCCCCGGATACATCGCTCGGCTGCCCATGAGTCCCTGCTCAGGTCGTTGTTGTGTCGGTCCCGTCGCGACGCGCCAGATGATAGCCCACCTCGCCGGCGCGCTTGCTCCTGAGCAGCGTCCAGCCCGCCGGAAGCGCCGGCACCCCTGCGGCCGCCGGCGACTCGAGGTAGATGCGCGCGTCCGGCTTGAGCCAGCCGCCCCGTTCCAGCGCGTCGCAGGTGTCGGCGAGCACCGGCTCCGCGAACGGCGGGTCGAGGAACACGACGTCGAAGGGCCTGTCCGAGTGCTCGCCCTTCGCGGCGAGGAAGTGGCGGGCCTCGGAGCGGACGACTTGCCCGCGTGAACATCCCAGGGCGTCGAGCGTTGCGGCGAGGTGGCGCGTCACAGCTGCCTCGACATCGACGAATACGACCTGTGCCGCGCCGCGCGACAGCGCCTCGAGACCGAGCGCACCGCTGCCGGCATAGAGGTCGAGGCACCGACTGCCGGCGATCACCGGCTGCAGCCAGTTGAAAACCGTCTCGCGAACACGGTCGGGCGTCGGGCGGATCGCCGGCACCGGCGGGAAGCGGATCTTTCGGCCCCGCCATTCGCCGCCGATGACGCGCAGCTCGCCAGCCGCGCCGGGCCGGCGCGCCCCAGCACCCGCACTTCGCGGCTTCATGGGATCGAGACTCGCATGGCGACATTCTGCACCGCCCGCGCCACGGGCCGCGCGGGCCCGAGGCGCATCGCGCTCATCCGTTACAATTCGCGTCTACCTCCCCCGGACCGCGCCATGGGACTGTTCAACTTCCGGTCGAAGAAGGCCGACGATCCCGCCACGGCGCCGTCCGAGCAGCAGCCGGGATTCCTTGCGCGCCTGCGTGCCAGGCTGAACCGCGGCGACTCCTGGCTCACCTACGACCTCGCGAACCTGCTGCCCGGCGGCAAGATCGACGAGGGAGTGCTCGACGAGCTCGAGCTGCGCCTCATCAGCGCTGATGTCGGCGTCGAGACGACGGAGAAGATCCTCGACGGATTGCGCGGCAAGGTCGCCCGCAAGGAACTGGGCAGCCTCGAGGCGTTGCTCGCCGCGCTGCGCCAGTCGCTGCTCGAAATCGTCTCGCCCGTGAGCCGTCCGCTCGCGATAGACCCGACGAAGCAGCCATTCGCCATCCTGGTGGTCGGAGTGAACGGCTCGGGCAAGACCACGACCATCGGCAAGCTCGCACGCCGACTCAGCGACCAGGGACTGCGGGTGGTGCTGGCCGCGGGCGACACCTTCCGGGCTGCGGCCATCGAGCAGCTCCAGGTCTGGGGCGAGCGCGACGGGGTGCCGGTCATCGCACAGGCCGCCGGTGCCGATCCGGCTGCCGTCGTCTACGACGCGATGGAATCCGCGCGGGCACGAGGTGCAGACGTGCTGATCGCCGACACGGCCGGTCGCCTGCACACGCAGACCAACCTGATGGACGAGCTCAGGAAGGTGAAGCGGGTGCTGGCACGCCTCGACCCGTCCGCGCCGCACGAGGTGCTGCTGGTGCTGGACGCGAGCCAGGGCCAGAACGCGCTGACGCAGGCCCAGCAGTTCAACCAGGCGCTCGGCGTCACGGGCGTGGTGCTCACCAAGCTCGACGGCACGGCGAAAGGCGGCATCGTGCTCGCCATCGCCGACCGCATGGGCCTGCCGTTGCGCTACGTCGGCGTGGGCGAGACGGCCGAGGACTTCGGCGAGTTCGACGCGGAGGCGTTTGTGGACGCCGTGCTGGCGCCGTCGCGGGGCGATGCGACCGCATGATTCGTTTCGACCACGTCTGGAAACGCTACCCGAACGGCCGCGAGGCGCTCTGCGACCTTTCGCTCGAGATCGACCGCGGCGAGATGGCCTTTCTCACCGGCCACTCCGGCGCCGGCAAGAGCACGCTTCTGAAGCTCATCGCGCTGATCGAGCGTCCCACGCGCGGCACACTGGTCGTGAACGGCCAGAACACCGGCACCCTGCCACGCTCGAAGATTCCGGCGTTCCGTCGCCAGGTCGGCGTGGTGTTCCAGGATCACAAGCTGCTGATGGATCGACCGGTCTACGACAACGTCGGCCTGCCGCTCGTGATCGCCGGCGTACCCGAGAAGGAGATCGGCAAGCGCGTGCGCGCCGCGCTCGACCAGGTCGGGCTGCTGGGTCGCGAGCGCAGCCGGCCGCTCGAGCTCTCGACGGGGGAGCAGCAACGCGTCGGCATTGCCCGGGCCATCATCGGCAAGCCATCCCTCCTGATCGCCGACGAGCCCACCGGCAACCTCGATCCCGACCTTTCGCTGGAGGTGATGAACCTCTTCAAGCGCTTCAACGAGGTCGGCGTCACGGTGCTCATCGCGAGCCATGACCTGCACCTGATCGAGCAGTTCGGCGTGCGGCGTGTCGTGCTCGAGGGCGGACGCGCGACGGGTGGCGACGTCGAGCCGATGCCCGAGGTGATCTCGATGGTGGCGGAGCGCACGTGAACACCTGGCTCGAGCGACACGTGCAGACCCTGGTCGGTTCGCTTGGCCGGCTGTGGTCCAAACCCTTCTCGACGCTGCTCACGATCCTCGTTATCGGCATCGCGCTTGCGCTGCCGGCCTGCCTGCACGTGCTGGTGCAGAACGTGCGCAGCGCGAGCGGCGGCTGGGGAAACGCGCTCGACATTTCCGTGTACATGAAGCCCAAGGCAAGCCTCGAGCAGGCGAAGCAGGCGGCCGAGCGCATCCGCAAGCGTCGCGACGTCGAGAGCGTGACGATCGTCAGGGCCGACGACGCGCTCGAGGAGTTCCGACGCAGTTCGGGCTTCGGCGAGGCGCTCGACGCGCTGAAGGACAACCCGCTGCCGCACGCGCTCGTGGTGCGTCCGGCGGCCGAGGCGCGCGAGTCGGCCCGCGTGGCCACGCTCAGCGAGGAACTGCGCAAGATAGACGGGGTGGACATCGTCCAGCTCGACACGGCCTGGGTCAGCCGCTTCAACGCGATCCTCGACGTGGTACGCCGCATCGTGCTGCTCGCGCTGGGCCTCTTTGCGCTCGGCATCCTCGTGATCGTTGGCAACACCATCCGCCTCGACATCGAGAACCGCCGGGACGAGATCGAGGTCACCAAGCTCGTGGGCGGAAGCAATGCTTTCGTGCGTAGGCCCTTCCTCTACAACGGTGTCTGGTACGGGCTCGGCGGCGGACTGATCGCGTGGCTGGTCGTGACCGTAGTGATCGCCGCGCTCGGCGAGCCGGTCCAGCGCATCGCCGGACTGTATGGAAGCCGCTTCGAACTGAAGGGCCTCGGCCTCGAGGGCAGTGCAGCCCTGCTGCTTGGCGGCGCGGCGCTCGGCTGGATGGGCTCCTACATCGCCTCGACCCGCCAGCTGCGGGGCATCGAGCCGAAGTAATCGGCGCTATTCCGGACCGGCGCGCCATCCGCGGACCCCCAGGTTCGCGGTCTGCCAGCCGGCATCCCGCCGCCGCGCTCGGCGCCCGCCCACGGGCGTGGCGACAAATGCAAGCGCCTGTTTTTATTAACTTCTTTATAGATAACCGGACCGAGGCGTGGGAACTTTCCCAGTTCTTAGCACTCTAAATCCGCGACTGCTAATATCAGCAGCCGTTGATTGGGGAGAGTCCGAAACACATGACCGCCGCACTGGTTCGCCGCAGCCCGACTGACCTGATCCTGGCCGGCCCGGTAGGCAGCTTCGACGCCTACGTCGAGGCCGTGAGCCGTGTCCCGGTGCTGAGCCGCGAAGAGGAGTCCGAGCTGGCCGAGCGCTTCCGTCGGGACAGCGATCTCGACGCAGCCCGGCAGCTGGTGCTCTCGCACCTGCGCTTCGTGGTGCACATCGCCCGTGGCTACCACGGCTATGGCCTGCCGATGGGCGACCTGGTGCAGGAAGGCAACGTCGGCCTGATGAAGGCCGTGAAGCGCTTCGACCCGACGGTGGGCGTTCGACTGGTGTCTTTCGCCGTGCACTGGATCCGTGCCGAGATTCACGAGTACGTGCTGCGGAACTGGCGGCTTGTGAAGGTCGCCACGACCAAGGCGCAGCGCAAGCTGTTCTTCAACCTCCGAAAGTACAAGCGCAGCCTCGGCTGGCTCACGGCGGAGGAGACCCAGGCCGTCGCGCGCGACCTCGGCGTGTCCACGGACGAGGTCACGGAGATGGAGCGTCGGCTCGCCTCGCGCGACCTTTCCTATGATCCGGCACCGGACGCCGACGAGGAGGACAGTTCTTACTCGCCGGCGACCTACCTGCCCGCGCCCGACGCCGACCCCGCAGTCGCGGTCGAGCGGGCCGAGTGGGATGACGACGTGACGGAACGCGTTGCCGAGGCGATTTCGCAGCTCGATGCCCGCAGCCAGGCCGTGCTTCGTGCGCGCTGGATGGGCGAGCAAAAAGCCACGCTTCACGAGCTCGCCGAGGAGTACGGCGTGTCCGCCGAGCGCATTCGACAGATCGAGGCGAACGCCATCAAGAAGCTGCGCAAGCTGGTCGCCGCCGAAGAGGCGTGATGCAACGTCGGCCGTCGTCGCGACGGCCCATAAACGACTCAGCCCTCGCCCGCGGTGACGCGGGCGAGGGCTGAACGCGGTCCCAAGGCTGTTTCCTCAGCCCTTCTTTGCCTCGTTCAGGTTCTGCTCGGTCACCGGCACGATCGTGATCTCGACGCGCCGGTTCTCGGCACGACCCTCCGGCGTCGAGTTGTCGGCAACCGGGTGATCTGGTCCCGCGCCGACCGTCTGCATGCGCTGCGCAGGCACTCCCCTGCCCGCGAGGTAAGACTTCACGCTCTGCGCTCGCTGCTCGGAGAGCTTCATGTTGTAGGCGTGACTGCCGGTGCTGTCGGTGTGGCCCGCGATCTGGATCACCGTCTGGTTGTACTCGACGATGGTCGTCGCGACCTTGTCTAGCACCGGGTAGAACTGCGGGCTGATCTCGGACTTGTCGACCGCGAAGGTCACTCCACCCGGCATGTCGAGCGTGATGTTCTCGCCACTGCGCACGACCTCGACCCCCGTGCCCGCCATCTGCTGGCGCAGCTTCTTTTCCTGCTTGTCCTGGTAATTACCGACAGCACCGCCGGCGAGCGCGCCGACGCCCGCGCCGATCAGCGCGCCCTGCCAGCCGCCATCGATCAGCAGGCCGGCCACTGCGCCGCCCGCGGCGCCGATCGCGGTGCCTTTGCGCGTCTGCTCCTTCTCGGGGTTCTGCATGAAGTCCTCCGTGGCGGCGCAGCCGGCCACGGCCAGGGAAGCGGCGACGGCGACGAGCAGGGCGGTCTTGTGACGTGTCATGGGTCGGTCACTCCTCGGATCGTGTCAGGAATATCGTTGCGCGGGGCGCAGCCCCCAGGGGTCGGGGCGACTGTGCGTTCATGATCCCGCAGGGCACGGACGCTGGCAACCCGCAGCCACGGCGGATGCAGCGGCGTCAATGCGACGCGCCTCCCGAAAGACGATCGTATGCAGTTCCGCGGTGCGTTCGGGCGTGCTCGCGTAGCCACCGGCGATGGTGACTGCCAGCGGCAGCCCGCGCGCGTGGCAGGCCTCGAGGACCTGGCGCTCGCGTCGCCCGAGACCCTCCTCGGTCAGCGCGAGCCGGCCGTAGCGGTCGCCGCGCGCCGGATCCACACCGGCGAGATAGAAGACGAGGTCGGGCGCAAAGCTTGCGACGATGCTGTGCAGGTGACGGCCAAGCAGGTCGAGGTACCCGTCGTCGCCGATTCCGTCCGCCAGTCCCACGTCCAGCGTCGAGCGCATCTTCTGCAGCGGGTAGTTGCGCTCGCCGTGCATCGAGAAGGTGAAGACGTTCGGGTCGTCCGCGAAGATCGCCGCCGTGCCATTGCCCTGGTGCACGTCGAGATCCACGACCAGTGCGCGGCGCAGGCGCGCGTCGCGCTGCAGGACCCGGATCGCGACCGCCACGTCGTTCAGCAGGCAGAATCCCTCGCCGTGGTCGGCGAATGCATGGTGCGTACCGCCGGCGAGATTCGCGGCAAGGCCATCGGCCAGCGCAGCGCGCGCGGCCTCGAGCGTTCCCTGCGCGGCAAGCCGCGAGCGTCGCCACAGAGCCGCGGACCACGGCACCCCTATCCTGCGCACGGCGGCAGCATCGAGCGTCCCCGCCGCGAGCCGTGCGAGGTACTCCTGGGTATGCACCAGCCGAAGGTCGACGATCGACGCCTCGGCGGGCTCGATCAGGTCCGAGGTCGCGATGAGCCCCTCTCCGAGCAACCGCTCGAGCAACAGCGGGTACTTCGCCATCGGAAAGGGGTGCGAGGGCGGCAGGGCGACGAAATAGTCCCGGTGGTAGGCGCAGCGCATGTAACCCAATTTACTCGCAGCCAGCCAACGACCGGGTTCCTGCGTCCGACTTTGCGGTCGGCGCCGCTTTTGCCGAGAATGGCGTCTTGAACCGACATCCTCACCGGGAGCCGCCCGTGGCCACCTCACCCGTCGAACTGCCTCGCAAGAAGTCCTCCCGCCAGCTCGACCCGCTCGATCTCTACGACGTGCGCGGGATGCTCACGGACGAGGAACGCATGGTGCAGGAGTCCGTGGCGCGCATGGTGGACGAGAAGGTGCTGCCGTCGATACAGCACCATTTCGAGAACCATACCTTCCCCAGTGAACTGGTCGGCGAGCTCGCTGGCCTCGGGCTGTTCGGCAGCTCGCTCGACGGCTATGGCTGCGCGGGCATGAACTCCGTGAGCTACGGGCTCATCTGCCAGGAGCTGGAACGCGGCGATTCCGGGGTCAGGAGCTTCGTGTCGGTGCAGTCGAGCCTGTGCATGTATCCGATCTACACCTACGGCAGCGAGGCACAGAAGAAGAAGTGGCTGCCGCGGATGGCGACCGGCGAGGTGATCGGCTGCTTCGGTCTCACCGAGCCGCACGGCGGCTCGGACCCTGCGAACATGAAGACCCACGCGAAGCGACGCGGCCGCGACTGGGTGCTGAACGGCGCGAAGATGTGGATCACCAACTCGCCGATCGCGGACCTGTTCGTGATCTGGGCGAAGAGCGAGGACGGCATCCGCGGCTTCCTGGTCGAGAAAGGCACGAAGGGCCTCGTTGCCCCGGAAATCGAGAAGAAATTTTCTTTGCGCGCCTCGGTGACGGGCTCGATCTTTCTCGAGGACGTAGTGGTACCCGAGGAGAACATGCTCCCGGGCAGCACAGTCGGCATCAAGGCCCCGCTGTCGTGCCTCACGCAGGCCCGCTACGGCATCACCTGGGGCGTGATCGGGGCGGCGCAGGCCTGCCTCGCACAGGCACTCGACTACGCGAAGACGCGCATCCTGTTCGGGCGGCCGATTGCCGCTACCCAGGCGGTGCAGATCAAGCTCGCCGGGATGGCGCGCGGCATCACCACCGCGCAACTGCTGTCGCTGCAGCTCGGGCGCCTCAAGGACGCCGGCACCATGTCGCCGTCGCAGGTGTCCCTCGCGAAGTGGAACAACTGCCGCATGGCGCTCGACGTGGCCCGTGAGGCGCGCGACATCCTCGGCGGCGCCGGCATCAGCGCCGAGTACGTGCCGATCCGCCACGCGCTCAACCTCGAGAGCGTGATCACCTACGAAGGCACCGAGACCATCCACCAGCTCACGGTCGGCCGCGAGCTGACGGGCATCAACGCGTTTTGAGAAACAGGAAACAGGTGGAAACGGGGAACATTCCCCTATTCCCCGGATTGCTGCTCACTCGCGGGCGACGGAGTACTCCACCGTCACGACGGCCTTGACGACCTTCTCGACCGTCGCGGTGTCGTAGCTGCCGTAATCCGCGGTTTCCGTCGAGTTCGGGCGCGTGATCTGGAACACTCCCTGCGACGCCGCGCGCAGCGGCCCGACCGTCACGCCGCTGCCCGCGGCGAACTGCTCGGCGCGCTGCTGCGCGTCGCGGGTCGCGGCGCCGATCAGGCGCACCTTCACGGAGTTCAGATCCTTGTAGAAGTACTGCGGCGGCCAGGAGTTCACGTTCACGCCTTCGCTGATCAGCGTCGAGGCCTGCGACGCGACACGGGCAATGAGCGCGACGTCGCCCGAGCTCAGCTCGAAGCTGCGATCGAGCTCATGGCCGGCGACGCGCCCCGTCTGCGCACCACCCGGGCCGATCTCGTACTGCGGTCGCGTCGCAACTGGCGACACCGAGACGGCCGCCGACGCACCGGCGACGGACTCGAGCAGCGCCTTCACCTTTGCGGTGTCGGCTTCGAGCGCCCGGTAGCCCGACTGCAGGTCGCTTGCGCGCACCGTCACGGTCGCGCGCCAGGTGCCCGCGTCCGAGATGACGCTCTCCTCGGCGTAGCCCTTGACCGTGATCTTGTCGCCCGCAAGCTTGATGCGCTCAAGACTGCGTGAGACGACTCCGGCCGCGATGACGATTCCGATGGCGAGCGCGAGCCCCAGCAGCAGCAGGCCCAAGGTGCTGGCACCCGACTGATCACGCCGCGGGATGCTCAGCATGAGAATTCCGTGTCTCGCATGGCCCGCATTGTCGCCGAGTTGGCCGCGTTCGTCAGGACGGCAGCAGCGGCGCGCTTGAGGACCTGCTCGCCGCATCCACGGCGGTGTCGGCATTCTTTACGTGGCACGGCAGCGTTGCCGCGGCGCAGTGCGCGTAACCCATTGTTTAGTCGAACTTCATCGGCATTGGCACGTTCATTGCTCTGTCATCTTCGAGCCGGGTCAGGTGGTGATACGGTGGTACGCAAGACGAGTGGTGGATGATTGAACCGCTGGGGATGACAGGAGCAAAGAGCAACACAGGGAGAACGCGAGAAAGACCCCAACCGGGGTGCCAAGAACAAGAATACGCAGAAGAAGAATACCGGCACCCCCGAGTGCACGACGACCCCGCGGAAGCGGGGTTTTTTTTCCGGTAACCTCTGGTCGGTGACCGAACTCATCCCCAACGCGCACGCGATCGCAGTGCTCGCCTTCACCGCCGTCGCGTTCATTCTCTTCACGCGCGAGCGGATCCCGATTCCAGTCACGAGCCTGATCGTGATCGCCGGACTGGCACTTGGCTTTCATCTGTTTCCGTACACGAGTGAGGGCGAGCGGGTAGACACCCGGCAGATCTTCTCGGGGTTCGGCCACGAGGCGCTGGTCGCAATCTGCTGCCTCATGATCCTGGGACGCGCGCTGATGGTGACGGGCGCGCTCGAGCCGCTGGCGCGGCTGCTCGCACGCCTCTGGGGCTACAACCGACACGTCGCGCTGCTCGCGCTGCTCGCGAGCGCCATGACACTGAGCGGCTTCATCAACGACACGCCGATGGTCGTCGTGCTGATGCCGGTGGTGATCGGGCTCGCGATGAGGGCCGGCCGCTCGCCCTCGCGCATGCTGATGCCGATGAACCTCGCGGTGATCGTGGGTGGCATGGCGACCACGATCGGCACCTCGACCAACCTGCTGATCGTCTCGCTGGCGCAGGACCACGGCGCGCCGCACATCGACATGTTCGAGTTCACGCACCTGGTGGCGGGCCCGGCTCTGCTCGCGCTCCTGTATCTCTGGCTGGTGGCGCCGCGCCTGCTCGAGGAGCGCGCCAATCCGCTCGCGGGACTTTCTCCGCGCCGCTTCAACGCCGTGCTCCACGTCGGTCCACGCAGTCGCGCCAAGGGACGGACCGTCTCGACCGTGCGCCGCTGGACGGGCGGAAAGATGGCCGTTGGGCGCGTGCAGCGCGGAGCCGAGATGCTCCTGCCTGACAGCGACCTGGAACTGATCGAGGGCGATCGGCTGCTGGTCAGCGACACGTCCTCGTATCTCAAGGAATACGAGCAAGCGCTCGGGGCAACGCTGTTCGACGCCGGCAGCATGGAGGGCCTGCCGAAGCACCACCATCCCCTGCTTGCCGAGGACCAGCAGCTCGTCGAGGTCGTCATCACGGAGGAGTCGCCGCTGCACCGGCGCAGCCTGCGCGACCTGCGCTTCGCCGAACGCTATGGCGTCGTGATCCTCGCGATGTACCGGCCTTCCGACGAGGCCTCGCTCGAGGGCGAGATCCTGGATCGCCAGCTGCGCTCGGGCGACGTGCTGCTCACCCAGGGCTCACCGGCCCGGATCGCGGCACTCAAGCGCGAGGCCGGGGTGCTGGTGCTCGACGGCACGCTCGACCTGCCGCGAACACGCAAGGCGCCGGTGGCCGTCCTGATCATGGCGATCGTGGTTACCCTTGCGGCATTTCGGGTGCTGCCGATCGCGATGGCCGCGCTGCTCGGCGTGCTCGCGCTGCTGGTCACGGGGTGCCTCAAGTTCGAGGGCCTCGGGCGCGGTATCAGCGCCGAGGTCGTGCTGGTCGTGGTGGCGAGCCTTGCGCTCGGGCGCTCGCTCACGGCCACGGGCGGAGCGGACATGCTCGCCGGAGCCTTCATGTCGGTCGCGGGTGACTTGTCACCGCGGGCGGTTCTCGCCGCAGTGATGGTCTTCCTCGGGATACTCACGAACTTCGTGTCGAACAACGCGGCGGCGGCGGTGGGCACACCCGTCGCCCTGTCGATCGCCCACCAGATCGGTGCCCCTCCCGAGCCATTCGTGCTGGCCGCGATCGTCGGCTGCAACCTGTCGTTCGCGACGCCGATGGGGTACCAGACCAACGTGCTGATCATGCAGCCCGGCGGCTACGTGTTCCGCGACTTCGTGCGGGTCGGCGGCCCGCTGGTCGTGCTGATGATCGTGGCGTTCTCGGTAGAGATCACGAGCTACTACAGGTTGTAGCAGCTCGCGCGGCGCAACTCAGCCCGCCGGCAGCACCATGGGCTCGATCTCGTAGCCGATGATCTCTCGGGTGTTCGGATCGACGATCGGCTTGCCGGAGTTCATGCGACCTGCAAGGCGGGCAGCGCGCAGCAGCGCCTTGTCCGGACGCAGGCGACGGATCTCCATGGTGCCCTGTTGATCCCGCATGAGGGCCGTGACGGTCGGCACCCCGTCGGCCGCCGCGGTCGGCGATTCCGGAAACAGCAGGGCGATGATTTCGGGCTGCATGGCGAACCTCTGCGTACGATCGAGCGGACGAGTGTCCCAGAGCAAGCTTCGTGCCAATGCACCGTGCCTTTGAATTCAGTCACTTGCGCCGAGAGGCGCCAGCATCGGATGGACCAATCGTGTCAGCCGGGTGTCGTCGCGCGTCAATGCGTGATGCGGTTCACCAGGGAAGATCTGAGCTTCCACGCCCGTCGGATGGGGTCGTGGCTTATGTAAACTCCGAGTGTCCATACCTCTGGCGTTGAGTCCTGAATGGCGCCTTCGACATCCGCGGACGCAGAACTCCCGGCGATCATCGCGCACCGAGGCAATGCATTCGAATTTCCCGAGAACACGCTCGAGGCATTGAGCTCCGCCGTAGATCTCGGGCTTCGGCACCTGGAGTTCGACGTGCAGCTGACCGCCGACCTCGTGCCCGTGCTGATGCACGACGCCGACCTGGCGCGCGTTGCGGGCCGTCCGCAGTGCGTGCACGACCTCGACTCGGCAACCCTGGCAACCATTCCGGTCGGCGAGGTCGCGCGCCTTGGCAAGATCCACGCCGATCTGCGCGCACCGACGCTCGCGCGCATCGTGGAATCGCTCTCCGGCTGGCCCGGGACTACGGCCTTCGTCGAGGTGAAGCGCGCGAGCCTCCGCCGCTTCGGCCGTGAAGCGGTGCTGACCCGGATCGCCGAGGTGCTTGCGCCGGCACTCGACCGCTGCGTGCTGATCTCCTTCGACCTCGTGAGCATGAGGATCCTGCGGGCCATGACGGGTGCCCGCATCGGCTGGGTGCTCAGCACTTACGACGAGGCCGCCCGTGCCGAGGCCGCATCGCTGACTCCCGAGTTCCTGTTCGCGAACCACGAGCGGTTGCCGGCTGCGCCCGGATCCCTCTGGAGTGGCCCGTGGGAATGGGCGCTCTACGAGGTGCGCGACCTCGAGACGGCGCTGGCGTGCCAGGCACGCGGAGCGAGGTACGTGGAGACCATGGACGTTCGCGGCCTGCTCGCTGCATATGCGGGGCACGCGCGCTCGTGAAGCTCGCTGACGACGCACTGGTTCTCGCGCTGGACCAGGGTAGCCACGCGAGCCGCGCCGTCATTTTTGACGCCGCAGGCGAACTGCTTGCCGAGGCTTACCAACCTGTCGATACGCGTCGTGAGGGCGAAGACATCGTCGAGCAGGATCCCGTCGAACTGGTGGAGTCGCTGCGCACCGCTGCCGCCGATGCCTGCGACTCGTCCGCCGTGCGCGGCCGACCGATCACGTCGGCCGGCCTCGCGACGCAGCGATCGACCGTCGTTTGCTGGGCGCGCAGCAACGGAGCCCCGCTGAGCGAGGCGATCTCCTGGCAGGACCGGCGCGCCGCTGCATGGCTCGCACGCGTCGCACCGCAGGCCGCCCGGGTGCGCGCGATCACGGGACTGCCGCTTTCTCCGCATTACGGCGCAAGCAAGCTGCGCTGGTGCCTCGATCACCTTCCGGGCGTGCAGCGTGCCGCCGCCGCGGGAGATCTCGCGGCAGGCCCGCTGTCGAGCTTCCTCATCGCGCGACTCGTCGCGGGACAGCCCTGCGTCGTCGACCCGGCGAACGCCTCGCGCACTCTGCTCTACGACCCAGCCACGCTCGACTGGTCCGACGAGTTGCTCGATCTCTTCGGGCTGGATCGCGCGCAGCTGCCGGCCTGCGCCGCGACACGATGTGACTTCGGTCGACTGATGGTCGGCCCGCCATCCCTGTCGCTCACGGCCTGCACCGGCGACCAGTCGGCGGCGGCATTTGCGTTCGGTCGCCCGGAGGCCTCGAGCGCGCTCGTCAACGTGGGCACCGGTGCCTTCGTCCAGCGAGTCGTGCCCGATGGCGCCGCGCTGCCCGCGGGCCTGCTGCGCAGCGTTCTGCACGCCGACAGCACCGGCGTGATGCACGCGCACGAAGGCACCGTGAACGGCGCGGGCAGTGCGCTCGAGTGGCTGCGCGAACGGGTGGCAATCGACGTCGACCGTGGTGTCGCCGCGCTGGCCGCACCCGGCTTCGCATCCGAACCGCCGCTGTTCATGAACGGCGTCGGTGGACTCGGCGCCCCGTTCTGGCAGCCGGCGTTCCCGATTGAGTTCGTCGGTGACGACAACTGCGATGACCTGGCGCGACTGGCAGCGCTCATCGAGAGCATCGCGTTCCTGTTGAGCGTGAATCTGGCGGCGCTGCATTCGTCGGCACCGTTGAAACGCATCCGTCTCACGGGCGGGCTCTCACGCAGCGACTACCTCTGCCGTCGGCTTGCCGACGCGAGCGGCCTGCCTGTCGAGCGCTGCGCTGTCGCGGAGGCGACCGCGCGCGGCGTCGCCTTCCTCGCAGCCGGCGAACCGGCCGGCTGGCGCGCAGCCCTGGTCGAGCGCGAGTTCACGCCCGCCGCCGACGCCGTGTTGACCGCCAGGTTCGCCCGCTGGCGCACTGAGATGGCTCGCAGGGGCGCTGCGGCCTGATCGCCACGAGGATCGGACTCAGCCGCGCTCGAGCGTCGCGAGCACCTCGCGCTCGAGCCACGTGGTTCTGGAACCGCTCTCGACGAATCCGCAGTGCCCGCCGAACTCGGTGCACGTGATCTCGAGCGCGGCGGGACGCGCGAGCCGACCGAGGTCGGAGGCGGCAATGATCGGATCGTCCGCCGCGGCGATGATGCGCGAGGGATGCACGATGCCCGCGAGAGCATCACCGACGATTGCGTAACCGTGCAGGTAGTCCAGGAGTGACGGGAAGCCGCCGTAGGTGCACACCAGGTGCTCCGTCATCTCGGTGAGCGTGCCGAGGCGCAGCGCCGCGCCCAGGTCGTAGTGTCCGGGCCACGCCGCCTGCTTCTTGCGCAGTGAGCGGCGCCACTTCCAGATGAAATAGCGTCGGTACAGCACCCAGCCTTCCTCGAGCCGGCGCAGGGTGTGCTCCGGATCGAGTACCGGGCACACGGCGATCACGTGTTCGAGATGCAGTCCTGCTTCCGGGGCGCGCGCCGCGACTCTGAGGCAGAAGTTGCCTCCGAGCGAGAATCCGGCCAGGCTGAGGCCCTGCGTCGGTGCCAGCTGCTGGATGCGCTGCACCGCGCCCACTACCTCGGCTATCCGGCAGGAATGGAAAAGCTCCAGGTTGAGGTGATGGCTGTCGCCGTGGTCACGCAGGTTGAGACGCACGACCTCGTAGCCACGCTCGAGCAGCAGGTGTCCGAGCGAAAGCATATAGAGCGAATCGGCGCTGCCTTCCCAGCCGTGAACAAGCACTGCGATGCGCGTCGCCGGCGGTCGTCCGATCTGCTGCTGCGTGGCGCGATGCGCGAGCAATCGCACGCCATGCCCGCAGTCGATCACTTCGGGCGAAGACGCCTCGAGCAGCGCGCGACAGCGCCCCGCCACGCCGCCACGCCGTAGCGGGAGACTCGGATAGATGGACTGCAGGTGCCTGTTCTGTAGCCAGCCTGCGGGCCTGAAGTCGCCGGAGTCAGCGACCAGTGCTGCGCGATTCAACGTCGGGCCCGTGCGGTTGCGTACGGCCGCGGCCTCATCCCTCCGGCACCAGCCGGAACTCGACGCGGTTGTTTTGCGCGGCCACGGCGTTCCAGTCCCCCGCGGTGCTGCCCTCCTCCTGCTTGGGGTAGGGCACAGGGTCGCGTCGGCCCGCATCGACGGTCTCGACCTCGATTGCACCATTGGAGCGACGCCGCAGGGTCGCGGCGAAGTTCGCGAAGTCGACCGACTGGCGCTGGGCCGTGGCCAGGGCGTCGTCGAATGGATTGCCAACGACGGCGCAGTCGGCGCTCGGCAGCTTGGCGTCCGCCGGGGCATAGCCTTCGGCGGCGCTGCCAGCCAGGCAGAAATCGCCCGTGTGCGTTTCGACGAGGACACGCCCCCGAAACTGGTGCGACTGCAGCGTGGAAGCCAGCGCGCGCAGCCGCTCGAGCCGCCCACCGGCGAGCGGAACCTCGCCATAGGGCACGTACTCCACGATCCTCGACTCCTCGGGCGGCGCGCCGACGGCAGGCGTGGCGGTCGCCGCACTTGCCGCCGTGACCGCGGCGAGCGCGGCGAGCTCGACCCGGCGTGCGGACGCAACGGCTTCCTTCGCAGCAGCTGCCTCTGCCCTGGTCTCAGCCAGCTCGCGTGCGAGTCCCGCATTGCGTTCGGCCCCCTGCCACAACATGTATCCGAGTATCGCGGCCGGCACCGCCGCGAGCAGACCCGTTATTGCGACTGGCCACCAGGGTGTGCCAGGCGGCTCAGGCGTCGGCATCTCGACAACGGGCGCCGCAGGCGGCGCCTTCTCGGAGGCTTCGCGAAACTCGCCACTCATCCGGCGCGCAAACGCCTCGAAAGTCGCGAGCAGGAAGCGGCGCTGCTCGGCGAACTGGTCGCGAATCGCCTGCTGCAGGGACTGGCGAATGCCACCTTCGAGCTCCGCGAGGGGCAACGCCCAGCCGCCCGTCATGCCGGTCGATGCGCTTTCGGCACCGACTTCCTCCGCCGCGGCCGGCGCATTCTCGCCGCCCGCCGACGGCTGCGTCGCCAGAGCCCGTGGCGCGGCATCGAACAGCGCGGAGCGCGGCTGGCGACGATCGGGCAGCAGTCGCAGCTGATACAGCACGCGCGACACGTCCACGGGCCTAACGGTCTTCGGCAGCACGCCGACCGCGCCGAGCGCGCGCGCCTGGCTCACGTACAGCTCGCCTTCCTGCGACGTGTACATCATGAGCGGAATGGTGGCGGTCTGGGCGTCTCCCTTGATGGCCTGCACGGCCTGGAAACCGTCCATGCCCGGCATGAGGTGATCCATGAAGATCACGTCCGGCCGCTGCTGCCGAAGATAGTCGAGCGCCTGCTCCGCCGACTCGGCGGTGTCGACCGCCATGCCGTGCTGCTCCAGCATCCGGCTCAAAATCACCCGGGCCGATCGCGAGTCGTCCACGATCAGGGCCCGCTTGCCCGTCGTCATTCCAGATAGTCCCCAAGGAGGGCGGGCCGACTGCCGCCACGAGTAGAGGCTTTCTACCTTGATCCGCCCGCCAAGCCAATCCCGGCAACCCCCCTCTGGCCCGGAACCCACCCCAGCGTATGCTTTGGTCCTCACATCAGTAGAAAGATAACGGAGTCATCCTATGCCCTACTCCACCGCGGACATCCGCAATATCGCACTGGTGGGCCAGGCCGGCGCGGGCAAGACACTGCTGGCCGAGGCCTTGCTCGCGCAGTCCGGAGCGATCCGGTCCAAGGGTTCGCTGACCCGCGGAACGACCGTGTGCGACTTCGATCCGCAGGAAAAGTCCCTCCTCCACTCCCTGGACGCGGCCATCTGCGGCTTCGAGACGCAGGGCAAGCGCGTCAACGTCATCGATACCCCGGGGTATCCCGATTTCCTGGGCCGCAGCCTCGTAGCGCTGGAAGCGGTCGAGACCGCGGTGATCGTGGTAAGCGCCGTCAACGGCGTCGAGCCGATGACCCGGCGCATGATGGAATTCGCCAAGGCGCGCGGCCTCGACCGGCTGATCGTGATCAACAAGATCGACAGCAAGGAGGCGCGCACCGAGGAGGTGCTCGGCGAGGTTCGCGAAGTCTTCGGCAAGACCTGCCTGCCGCTGAACCTGCCGGCCGACGGCGGCCAGTCGGTGGTGGACTGCTTCTTCCAGTCGCACGGCAAGCCGACCGACTTCTCGTCCGCCGAGGCCGCGCACACGGAGATCATCGACCAGGTGGTCGAGGTCGACGAGCAGCTGATGGCGCTCTACCTCGAGCAGGGTGAGGAACTCTCGCCAGAGCAGCTGCACGATCCCTTCGAGAAGGCGCTGCGCGAGGACCACCTCGTGCCCGTGTGTTTCTGCTCCGCCGAGACGGGCGCCGGCATCGCCGAGCTGCTCGACGTCCTCGCGCGACTCGCACCGAACCCGACCGAGGGCAACCCGCCGCCGTTCCTCAAGGGCGCAGGCGCCGATGCGGTACGCGTCGAGGTCTCACCAGACCCGTCCAAGCACGTCATTGCGCACGTGTTCAAGATCACGATCGACCCGTTCGTGGGCAAGCTGGGCGTGTTCCGCGTGCACCAGGGCACGGTCAGGGCGGGCGCGCAGCTGCTCGTGGGCGACGGCCGCAAGCCGGTCAAGCTCGCACACATCTACCGCCTGCAGGGCAAGGAGAACATCGAGGTGCCGCAGGCGATTCCCGGCGACATCTGCGCAGTCGCCAAGCTCGACGAACTGCACTTCGATGCGGTGCTGCACGACTCGCACGACGAGGACCATCACCACCTCCAGTCGGTGGCATTCCCGCCGCCGATGCTGGGACTGGCGATCCGCGCCGAGAAGCGCGGCGACGAGCAGAAGCTCTCCGAGGGCCTGCATCGCCTTGTCGCCGAGGATCCCTGCGTGCGCGTCGAGCACCACACGGCACAGAACGAGACCGTGCTCTACGGCCTCGGCGACCTGCACCTGCGCGTCATGCTGCAACGGCTCACGGAGCGTTACGGCGTGGCGGTGAAGACCAGCCCGCCCGCCGTGCCTTATCGCGAGACCATCACCCGTCCTGCCGAAGGCCACCATCGCCACAAGAAGCAGACCGGCGGCGCCGGCCAGTTCGGCGAGGTCTTCCTTCGCATCGAGCCGCTGCAGCGGGGCGCGGGTTTCGAGTTCGTGGACGACGTGGTCGGTGGCGCGATCCCGGGGCAGTTCATACCCGCAGTCGAGAAAGGCGTGCGCCAGGTGCTCAGCGGCGGAGCGATCGCCGGCTTCGAGCTGCAGGACGTGCGCGTCAGCGTGTACGACGGCAAGCATCACGCCGTGGATTCGAAGGAAGTCGCGTTCGTCGCCGCCGGCAAGAAGGCGTTCATCTCGGCGATCAAGGAAGCCGGGCCGATCGTCCTCGAGCCGATCGTGCGCGTCGCGATCAGCACGCCGGCTGCGTCGATCGGCGACGTGACCAGTGACCTCGCGACCCGGCGCGCCCGCATCAGCGGTCAGGACACGCTGCCGGGCGGACGCGCGGAGATCTCGGCGCTGGTGCCACTCGCGGAGCTGCAGGACTACCTGTCGCGCCTCAAGGCGCTCACCGGCGGCGAAGGCACGTACACGATGGACCTGAGCCACTACGACCCGGTGCCGCCGCGCCGGCAACAGGAACTGGTCTCGGCGTTCAAGCCGCAGGAAGAGGCCGAGTAGCGCCGGGCGCGGAGCGTCGCGTGTACGCTTTCGTGCACATCGAGAAGACCGCGGGCAGGACGGTGCGGGCCGTCCTGCTGCGCTCCTTCGGCGCCGGTCACTGCGAGATCCGCACGCCTTACGCGCGGCGCGAACCCGAGCTGGATGACCGGCGCGTCTGTGTCACCGCCGCTGACCTGCACAAGGTTCGACGCATCTACCGGGGTCTGCGCGGCATCGCCGGTCACAACGTGAAGCCCTACTCCGGCCTCGAGCGCGAGTGCCCGGGGATCAGTTACTTCACGTGGCTGCGGGACCCGTTGAAGCGCTACCTCTCGCACTTCAAGAATCGCTCGCGCGCCTACGGCCACGAGGACTTCCAGCGCTGGGCAAGCGCGTCGTGGACCCACGACTGGCAGACGAAGATGATCGCTGGCGAGGCGAGCGCACAGAAGGCGATCGACCTGCTGGCGGCCCGCGTCGGCTTCGTCGGGCTAACGGAGACCTTCGACGAGTCGTTGCTGCAGCTCGGTCAGTGGCTCGGCGAGCCAGGCTTCCGGCCCGAGTACCAGCCGGTGAACCAGCTGGCCGGCAAGCAGCGCGCCCGGGACGCCGCGCGCGAGCAGGCGGATCTCGCCTACCTCGATCTGCCCGAGGTGCGCGAACGCCTGCGGGCCATCAACGCCCAGGACCAGCAGCTCTACGATTTCGCGGTGCGCGAGGTCTGCGCGCGCCAGCGCCGCGAGTACCGAGGCGACCTCGAGGGAGACGTGGCCAGACTTCGCGAGCGCAATGAGCAGGTCACGGACTGGGACGAGTCGCTTTCGAGCCGGCTGCTGCGCAACTGGGTCTACAAGCCGGCGCTGATCCTGCGCCTTGCCTGAGTCAGGTCAGCCCTCGTCTCGCTCGTCGGGGGCGCGCAGTTCCAGTCCGAGGCCGCGCTTGAGCCGGCGCCACGCCGGCCGCCACGGCTTGTCGTGCGTGGTCCTGTTCGCGTGCGGCCACGGGCGTTCGGGGATCGGTGCGCCAAGGAACGCGCACAGCCGATCCCACTGGCCCTCGCGCGTCGGGTCGAACTCGAAGTACTGATCGCCGCGTGCCGCAAAGAACTCGCGCACCGCCGCGTTGTGCGCGCGGTAGGCATCGAGCCAGGCCTGGCGGGACTCCGGGCTGCTCGCCGGGTTGGCGTGGCGTCCGAAAATCCACTGCCGCATCGGGCGCATGCGGCGGTGACGGAAGAACTTCACGCAGCTGTCGATCCAGCGCTGCTCCTCACGCACCGTGAGGATGTACTTCGCATCCGGGTACAGCTCGTAGATCTGGCGCCAGATGCTGAAGTACGGGTTGTCGGTGAACGCATCGAACATGTCGAAGGTCGGCAGGCGATAGTCGCCTGCGTCGATCTGCCGGATCAGCGTCGCGCCGTCGTCCGCGCCCGGGTAGCTGCCGAGCTTGTCGCCGTTCACCGTGTGGTAACCGAGGATGCGCAGTGCCTCGTAGAGCGTCGTCGTGCCGGTCTTGTAGAAGCCGATGCCGAAGATCTTGCCGTCGTGCTGGCTCATGCGGGTCGAGTATACGTGGGCCCCGGGGCGTCCTCAGCCGCGCCGCCGCGCGAGCTCCTGCACTTCGTCCGCGAGCGCGAGGAGCTGGCGCTGTGCCGCCGCCCGTTGTGCAGGCGTGAGGGAGGCGTCGAGCCGGGACATGAGGTCGACGAGTTCGTCGCGCCGACGCTCGACGGCGGTGCGATAGGCGGGCGTCCACAGCTCATCCGGGCGCGCGACCAGCACCTGCATCCGGGCGGCGAACGCGGCGCCCTCGCCGCGGCGCTCGAGCGCGTCGGCGAGCGCCTCGCGCCAGACGCGGCGGTTGTCGAGCCACTCCGGGACGAACGAGGGCGAGGCTGCGACGTGCTCGCGCAGCAGCGCGCGCTGCCCGGGCGTCAGCGGACCCGTGAAGCGCTCGATCGCACGGCGCAGCGACTTCTCGCGCCGCGCGTCGCGCTCGGCCGCGTCGCGCGAGGCGTACTCGCGCCGCTCCTTCTCGTCGGCCTTCCCGAGGTTGGCCAGCAGTTCGCGGACCTGGGCGTCGGTGAAGGTGGCGGCGATGCTCGTGTAGCCCGGCGCCGCCTGCTCGAACACCTCACGCCAGTACTGCTCGGTGCGCCGCATGGCGGCGAGCCAGTCCTCGCGCTCGCTGCCGCGCCCGACCGTGGCGGCGACCTCGCGCAGGAAGGCCGAGTAGTCGCCGAGTTCGGATCGACGGTGCCACTCGAGGTTGCCTGCGAGGATGCGCTTGAGCTCGGCGGACTGCTCCGGATCGAGGGTGACGAGGCCCTCGAGGTAGAAGCCGACGACCGAGTCGAGCCGTGGGTAGACGAGGCCGAGGCCGCAGCCGGTGAGGCCGAGCCCCAGCAGCAGCGGCGCGATCCAGCGCAGCAGGCGGGGGGCAGGGCGGGTGGACGGAACGGTGCGGGGCATCGGCGGGCGGTCCCGGGTTGATCGAGCGAAAGAGCTAAACGAACTCTGCGTGTCGCGAGCCAGCCACGGACTCTATCCCAGCGGGCCTGCGTCGTCCGTGCCGACCGGTTCGCTGAGTTCCGGGCCCTGGTTGCGGGCGTCGTTGACGCGGCGGCTGACCGGGCGGGCGGCGAGGCCCGGCAGTTCGCAGGGACCGAGCAGGCGCGCGAGGCGCGCGGTGTCGCCGTTGCGAGGGTCCAGCCACTTCGCGTAGCCGGCGGGCGGAATGATCGCCGGCATGCGGTCGTGCACGTGCGCGACGGCCGGAGCCGGCGTCGTGGTGACGATGCAGCAGGACTCGAGCGGCTCACCCGTGGCCGGATCCCGCCAGCGCTCCCAAAGGCCCGCCATGCCGAACGGCGCGCCGTCGTCGAAGCCTATGTAGAACGGCTGCTTCACCGCACCCGCGCGCTGCCACTCGTACCAGCCGTCGGCGAGCACCAGGCAGCGCCGCCGCTGGAAGGCGCTGCGGAACGAGGGCTTCTCGGTGAGCGTCTCGGAGCGCGCGTTGATCATGCGGGCACCGATCGACTTCTCCTTGGCCCACGACGGCACGAGGCCCCAGTGGAGCATCGCCAGCTCGCGCGGCCCGCCGGCCTCGCGCACCGTGGCGACGAACTGCGTGGGCGCGATGTTCCAGCGCGGCTCGACCTCGGGTGCGGCGGGCAGGCCGAACAGCCGGACGACGGCCTCGTGGGGGGAATAGAAGGCGAAGCGGCCGCACACTTTTCGATTCCCCCTCGCTCACTCGCGGGTGCCGGTGCCCTTCTCCATCAGCCACACGCAGGCGCCGAACAGCACAGCCGCGGCCACCACCATGAGCGCGAACGACAGGGCGAGATTGACGTCCGAGGTACCGAGGAAGCCGTATCGGAACGCGTTCACCATGTAGAGGATCGGGTTGGCCTTCGATATCTGCTGCGCCCACTCGGGCAGCATGGCGATGGAGTAGAACACGCCGCCGAGATAGGTCATCGGCGTGAGGATGAAAGTCGGCACGAAGCTGATCTGGTCGAAGTTCTTCGCGAACACGGCGTTCACGAAACCGAGCAGCGAGAAGATCACCGCCGTGAGAAGCACGGCCGCTAGCACCGCGCCGAGGTGCTCGACGTGCAGTCGCGTGAAGAACAGCGCGATCAGCGTGACGACGAGCCCGACGAGCAGCCCGCGCAGCAGCCCGCCCATCACGTACCCCGCGACGATCAGCCAGTTCGGCAGCGGCGCCACCAGCAACTCCTCGATGTGCCGGCCGAACTTGGCGCCGAAGAACGAGGAGACCACGTTGCCGTAGCTGTTGGTGATCACGGACATCATGATCAGCCCGGGCGCGATGTACTGCATGTAGGTCACGCCACCCATCTCGCCGATGCGCCGGCCGATAAGGCTGCCGAAGATCACGAAGTACAGCGTCGCGGTGATCGCGGGCGGCACGATCGTCTGGCCCCAGATGCGCATGATGCGGCTGAACTCGCGGATCACGATGGTGCGGAAGCCCACCCAGCGGTGGCCGCCGTGCTGCACGCCCGCCGCTACTGCTTCGGCGCCCGCGCTCATGCCGTGGCCGCGGGCGTCGCGAGCCCGGTCTCCGCGTCGCGCCCCTCGACGAGGCGCATGAAGAGTTCCTCCAGGCGGTTCGCCTTGTTGCGCATGCTCACGACCTCGACGCCGCGGGCCGAAAGTGCGGCGAAGATCTCGTTGAGGTTCTGCGACTTGGTCACCTCCACCTCGATCGATCCATCGTCGGCGAGCTTCACCGCGTAGCCGGGCAGTTCCGGCACCACGGCCACCGGCTGGCGCGTGTTGAGCACGAACACCTCACTGTGCAGCTTCCTGAGCACCGTCGCCATGCGGTCGTGCTCGATGATGCGGCCCTCGTCGATGATGGCGATGTGGCGGCAGAGGTTCTCGGCCTCCTCGAGGTAGTGCGTGGTGAGGATGATCGTCGTGCCGTCGTCGTTGAGCTGGCGCAGGAACTCCCACATCGAACGGCGCACCTCGATGTCCACGCCGGCCGTGGGCTCGTCGAGGATCAGGAGCCTCGGCTCGTGGATCAGCGCGCGCGCGATCATGAGCCGGCGCTTCATGCCGCCCGACAGCGTGCGCGACACCGCGTCGCGCTTCTCCCAAAGCTGCAGCCTCTTGAGCCAGATCTCCATGCGTTCCTTGGCCACGCGGCGCGGAATGCCGTAGAAGCCCGCCTGGTTCACGAGGATGGTCGAGACCTTCTCGAACTGGTTGAAGTTGATCTCCTGCGGCACGAGACCGAGACAGGCCTTCGCCGCCTCGAGCTGCGTGTCGGTGTCGTGGCCGAACACGAGCGCCCGGCCGGAGGTCTTGTTCACGAGCGAGGCGATGATGCCGATCGCCGTGGTCTTGCCTGCGCCGTTCGGTCCGAGCAGGGCGAAGAAGTCGCCCTGCTCCACGTCGAGATCGATGCCCTTCAGTGCCTGCACGCCGTTGCGGTAGGTCTTGGTGAGCTTGCGCAGCGACAGGGCCTGCATGAGGAACCGGCGGGCTGGAAGGGGAGCGCAGCGTACTGCCCCGCCCCGGGTGCAGCAAGGAAGTCAGCGACGCGGCCTGCGTCGCGCGATGGCCGGTTCCGGGGCAGCCGAACCATCGTCGTCGACGCCAAGCAGGCACACGCCCACGCAGTGCGCCCATTGCGTAGCGATGGCGGATTCGCTTCGCGCCGCGGCCTCCAGCATCTGCCAGAAGCGCAGGTGGCGAGGCCAGCGAGGCCGCACGAATCCGGGGTGTGCCGCGAACGCCGCGAGCTGCGACGGGCGCAGGCTCGCGAGCACCGACTGCGATTCGGGCGTGAGGTCCAGGACTACGTTCGCCGCGAGCGGGGCGCCGTCGCAGAGCCGGCGCGCGAAGAAGGCCGCCTGGTGTGCGAAGGATGCACATCGAGCGGTCCAGCCCGCCTCGGGAGGGACCCATGCGTGATCCGCGATCCCACCGACGGTCTCCGCCGTCTCCGGCGGAACCATCAACTGGAATAAGGCAAATGGGGCGGCGGCCACTCGCTGCCGAGCCGCGCCATCGAGATCGGCCAGCCGCATGCGAACCGGCTCGCTCCAGCCGAACCGATGGTCGCCGACCGAGTTGGTGGCTCCGCCAAGATCGAGGTACTGGGCGTTCAGGTCGGTCAAGTCACGCCTGAGGGCGGGCGACAACAACCCATGGCAGGCCAGCGAGGAGACCTCCGCAGCAGGATCGGGGGGATCGGATTTCATGGCCGCCGCTCCATATATGGTCCAAACGGACCATATATGGTTATAGACTGACCTGCGTGGTCCAGTTGGACCATATGTGGCAGGAATGACCGGATTGGGAGTGACGAAGATGCGCATCACGGATAGCCGCTACGACAGGGACCGTCAGCGACTGGCGGTCGCTCATAGGCTCATTACTCACGAGGCCCGGACCCAGACTATCCGCCAGGCGACGGGTCTGTCGGGGGATCGGATCCGCCGACTTTACCGGGATTATGTTAAGGGCCAGGCCGCCCGAGCGATCCGGCGGCGCCGCGGGAAGTCGCCCCGCCAGATGTCCTTTTTCCGTCGCAGCCCTGCCCACGAGCTGCAGGCTGCAACGCTGTGCGCACTGCTGCGCCAGTGCGGGTTCCTCAATCGCCCGCAGGTTCTGTTCCGGCCGACGCTCGACGAGATCGGCCGCTTCTGCGACGTCTACGAAACGTTCTGCATGCTGTGCCCCGGCACGCCGATCAGCTTCGAGCACGCCTGGCACCTGTTGCAGGTGATCGCGCGCCTCGATGAGTTTGTGCTGGCGCGTTGTCCCGATTGCCAGGCGCTGTGGATCCGCGACACGCTCGACCTGCTGCCGGACAACTGCGTGACCTGCCGGGCCGGCGCGCCGCCCGACTGAGGAAGCAGATTGCTAGACTGCCGCCCCGCTCGAGCGGAGACCGTGGTGCGCCGCCCCAACGTCTTTTCGGGTTCCTATCTGGATCGCATTGCGCACCTGCGCAAGGACGTCGAATTCCTGGACGCGGCACTCACGGACCCCAGCTCGCTGATCGTGCCGCTGTGGCAGTCGCGCAGTCTCGTGCGCACCGAGGAGCATGGCCGTACCGCCGCGTTTCTCGAGGCCACGCAGGTGATGGAGGGCTCGCTACCGCACGGCGAGTTGCTGCTGCTGGGTCGCTTCCGCGGCCGCATCTGCTTCGCCGTGGAACTCGAGGGCGGGGCCCCTCCAACGCTGGCGCCCGATGCTCGTTTCGAGGACCTCCGCATCGCGGGTGGCCTGCTGCCGGAGGACGAGGCAGGACTCCTCGCGTACGCGCGTGCGCTGGTGCTCTGGCGGCAACGTCATCGGTGGTGCGGGCGCTGCGGTGCGCCGACCCGCGCCGCAAGCGCCGGGCACGTGATGAAGTGCACAGCAGAGTCCTGCGGCGTGGAGCATTTCCCGCGGCTCGATCCCGCGATCATCGTGCTCGTGACCGACGGCGAGCGGGCGCTGCTCGGGAGGCAGGCCGTCTGGCCGCCGGGTCGCTATTCGACGATTGCGGGTTTCGTCGAACCCGGCGAGAGCCTCGAGGACGCAGTGCTGCGTGAGGTACTCGAGGAGACGGGTGTCGCGGTCCTGGAGGCGGGCTATCACTCCTCGCAGCCCTGGCCGTTCCCTTCGTCGCTGATGATCGGCTTCATGGCGCGTGCATCGGCCGAGTCCGTGCCGCGCGCCGACGAGGAACTCGAGGACGTCCGCTGGTTCACGCGCGAGGAGGTCGCTTCGGGCACGCCGAAGCTCCCACCGCCGCAGTCAGTGTCTTTCCGCCTGATCGAGGACTGGTTCGACGAGCACTGGCCGATACCGCTGCGCCAGGTTCCGGGCGCGGGCCACTGGTAACTCGGCCGCACCACACGAGTCGAACCGCTTGGGCTTCGAGATCCTGTTCGTGCTCGTTGCCGCCCTCGGCGCCGGTGTCATCGACGCGATGGCCGGCGGCGGCGGGCTCATTCAGCTTCCCGCGCTGTTCGCCGCCTACCCGGCGACGCCGCACACGACGCTCCTCGGGACCGGCAAGCTCGCAGGGCTCGCGGGCACCACGAGCGCTGTCTTCCGCTACCTCCGCCACGTGCGGCTCGACTGGTCGCTGGTGCTGCCCGCGGCCGCCGCGGCGTGCGGCATGGCGCTCGTCGGCGCGTGGATCGCGACGCAGATCGCGCCTGACCGCTTCCGCGCGATGGTACCGGTGCTGCTCACTCTGGTACTCGCCTACACGCTGCTCCATCGCGATTTCGGACTGCAGCATCGGCCGCTTGCGAGCGGCCGCCGCGTGCGCGCCCTGGCCGCGGCTGGCGCGGGCGTGATCGGTCTCTATGACGGTTTTTTCGGCCCGGGCACGGGCAGCTTCCTCGTATTCCTTTTCGTGCGCGGATTCGGCCTCGATTTCCTGCACGCATCGGCCTCGGCGAAGGTCGTGAACGTCGCGGCGAACGCCGCTGCGATCTTCCTCTTCGGCCTGACCGGCGACATCCTGTGGCTGCTTGGCCTGGCGATGGCGGCCTGCAACGTCACCGGCGCCCAGGTCGGCAGCCACCTCGCAATCCGCCACGGCAGCGGCTTCGTACGCGGGGTCTTCATCGTGGTGGTCAGTCTGCTCATCGCCAAGACGGCGTGGGACGTGCTCGGCAGCCGTGCATAGATTGTGGCGATTGGCATGATGCGGCACGATGCCGGCACCGGCCTGTGGGCTGTTGTCATCCCGGGTTCCAAATGGATTTCTCATGGCACTCGCTGATCGGCATCGCACTCGGTATCGGGCTGGCGGCAGCGACCGGCTTCCGCATCTTCATCCCGCTGCTGGTCGCGGGACTGGCCGCGCGAATGGGCGTCGTGCCGCTGGGTGACAGCTTCCAGTGGCTGCAGAGCACACCCGCGCTGGTGATGCTCGGCACGGCGGCGATCGCCGAGACCCTCGCCTACTACATTCCCGGCGTGGACCATGCGCTCGATGTCGTGGCGAGCCCGGCAACGCTCGCGGCGGGCGTGGTGGCCAGCGCTGCGGTCATGACCGACATCCCGCCCGAGGTGATGTGGCCGGTCGCGGTGATTGCCGGAGGGGGCGTGGCCGGGCTCACCAAGGGCACGACCGCGCTGCTGCGCGCGAAATCGGGCGTGATGACCGGCGGGCTCGCCAATCCGGTGGTCTCCACGGTCGAGACCGTCGGCGCTACGGGTACCGCCGTGCTCGCCATCGCCGTGCCGCTGCTGTGCCTGGTCGCCGTGGTCGCGTTGCTGTGGTGGGCGACGCGCAAGGCGGGCCGGTTGCTGTTCGGGCGGCGCAAGGCCTCTCCTTCGGCTCCCGCATGATCCACGTGCCGGCACCTGCGGGTACAGTCTTAGAATGTCGGGATGTGCCTGCTCGTCGTGGCCTGGATGTCGCACCCCCGCTACCGTCTCGTCGTCGCCGGTAACCGCGACGAGTTTCACGATCGGCCCGCGGCACCGCTCGGCTGGTGGAACGACACCCCTGGGGTCCTGGCGGGCCGCGACCTCCGCGCCGGCGGCACATGGCTCGGACTCTCGCGCACGGGCCGCTTCGGCTGCCTGACGAATTTCCGTGATGCGGTCACGCCGCCTGTAGGTGCGCCGTCGCGCGGAGCGCTGGTGACGGACTACCTGCTGTCCGGCGCCGAACCCGCCACACAACTCGACCGGCTGCACGATGATGCGCCGCGCTACGCAGGCTTCAACCTGCTGCTCGCTGACCACCGCGCGCTGCACTATTACTCGAACGTCAGCAGCGGAGAGTCGCGTGCGCTCGCGCCGGGCCTCTACGGACTGAGCAACCACCGCCTCGATGAGCCCTGGCCCAAGCTGGTCCGCTCGCGCGAGCGGGTCGCCACGGTGCTCGCAGACGACGAGCCCGCCGCCGAGGCGCTGTTCGAGGTGCTCGGCGACGACACCCAGGACGCGAGGGGCGTTCGTCCGGAGCGCGACTTGCCCACAGACCTCGAGCGCGCTCTGACCGCAGCCTTCGTGCGGCACCCGCAATACGGCACCCGCAGCTCGACCGTGGTGCTCGTGGCCCGCGACGGCAACAGCGTCGTGCACGAACGCCGTTATGACCCGGCCGGCACGCAGACCGGCGCGACTCGCATCGAGTTCCGGGACGCGGCCGCGTGACTCGGCCGATCCACCCCTTGCAGCGCGCGTTGGCGGCGATGCTCGCAGCCGCGCTTGCACTGACGATGGGGTGGCCCGCCCTCGGCGCGTCAGTCGTCGAGCGGCTGAAGAATACCGATCGCGTGCGCATCGAGATTGACGGCGTGAGTCGCGAGATCGCCGACAACGTGCGCGGCCACCTGACCCTCGGTCGTTACGTCGAGCGCACCGATCTCACCGACTCGCAAGTGCGTCGCCTTGCCTATCGCGCGGCCGACGAGGCGGCCGACGCGCTGCGGCCTTTCGGCTACTACGCACCGACAATCCGCAGCCGCACCAGTCGCGACGACGACAGGTGGATCGTGCGCCTGCGCATCACGCCGGGTGAACCGGTACGCATGGAGACGGTGGATGTGCAGATTGCGGGTCGCGGCGCCGACGAGGCCGAGTTGCTGGCAGTTCCGACCGCGAGCCCGCTGAAGCCCGGAACGCGCCTCGATCACCCGAGCTACGAGAAGCTCAAGACCGACCTGATGCGCACCGCGCTGTCGCGCGGCTACCTCGACGCCAAGCTCACCCGCCACGACCTCGTGGTCGATCCACCAGCGCTCGAGGCCTCGGCGTACCTGACACTCGAAACCGGCGGCCGCTACCGTTTCGGCGAGGTCACCATCGAGCAGGACGTCATCGACGACGCGCTGCTGACGAGCTACGTGCGCTTCGCGCCCGGCAAGCTTTTCTCGAACGAGAGCATCCGCGCCACGCAGTACGCGCTCGAGGACAGCAACTACTTTTCGGATGTCACGATCGTCCCGGGCCAGCGCGACCCCGAGACACTGCTGGTGCCCGTTACAATCCGCGCTGAGCCGATCAAGCGTGACCGTTACACGGTCAGCTTCGGCTACGGCACCGATACGCAGGTGCGGGGCAGATTTGCCTGGGAAAACCGGCGCGTCAACACCCGTGGTCACCGTTCTCGCATCGAGCTCATAGCCTCGGCCGTGAAGCAGGAGGCCCTGGCGCGCTACATCATTCCCGTCGGCGACCCGTCTCTCGAGAAGCTGGAGTTCGTCGGCGGCTACATCAACGAACAGCTCGGCGACGTCGACAGCGAACGGTGGGAGCTCACGGCCGGCCTCACGCAGGCCATGGGCAAGTGGCAGCGTGTGCTGTTCCTGAAACTGAACGACGAGCGCTCGACGTTCCCCGACGGGACCGAGGATCAAGCGCTGCTGCTGATCCCCGGCTTCAGCTACGCGAGCCAGCCGCCCAATTACCTCACCGGGTGGGTGCGGGATTCGGCTTATTACGGCGAGATCTCCGGGAGCCCCTCTTCGCTGGGTTCCGACTCTTCCTACCTGCGCTTCTACGGACGCGCCGAGAGGGTCTGGTCGATACGCGAGCCCTGGTACCTCCGGCTGCGTGGCGAGCTGGGCACGAGCTGGGTGGACGACTTCTCCTCGCTGCCGGCTTCGCAGCGGTTCTTCGCCGGCGGCGACCGAAGCGTGCGCGGCTTCGCGCTCGACTCGCTGAGCCCACCTGCCGATCCTCCTCCCGCCGACGGCGAGGATTCGAACAAGGGCGTCGGTGGCGAGCACAAGCTGGTGGCCTCGATCGAGCTCGAGCGGGATTTCCCGCGCAACATCCGTGGCGCCGTGTTCTTCGACGCGGGCAACGCGTTCAACGACTGGAGCACACCGCTCGAGTACTCGGTGGGCATAGGCGTGCGCTGGAGGCTGCCGATGCTGCTCATCGGTCTCGACGTGGCGCAGGCGCTCTCCGAAGACGGCGCGAACCCGCGTATCCACCTGAACATCACGCAGGTGATGTGATGCGCTGGCGCTGGGTGTTGCTGGGCGTCGTGCTGCTGGCGCTCGTTGGCCTGCCGCTGCTGCTCGGATCGCGGCTGCTGCACTCCGAGCACGGGTTGCGGCTCGCACTCGCACAGCTCGATCGAATCCCGAGCGTGCGGATCACGGTCATGGGCGCCAACGGCACGCTGGCCGGGCCGCTCCACATCGACCGTCTGGTGGTCGACCACGAAGCCGTGCGCATCGATGCTCGGGACATTCATCTCGATGCGCGTCTACGCTCGCTGCTCGGCGGCGACATTCACCTCGACACGGCCTCGATGAGCGACGTCGAGGTCGTGCTGAAGGCACGCGAGGAGCAGCCGCCGAAGGCACCGCATTTCCTCCCGGCGTTCGTGAAGATCGTCGCGCCCAATTTGCGTCTCGAACGAGTCGCACTCACGCTCGCCGGCGGCAGACGCCTGCAGGTGGCCTCGATCCGTGGCGCGCTGGAGATGACGCGCTGGCGTATCGACCTCGCCGACATTGCGATCGAGGACCCGGACGGCCGCGTGGATGGCAACCTGACGCTGCGCGCCACGCTGCCGCTCGGACTGCGCGGAGCACTGAACGGCCGCTGGGTCCTGCCGGACGAGCGCACCTGGCGCTTCGCGGCGGCGGCGCGCGGCAATCTCGAGCGCCTGGGCACCACGGTCACGCTTGCCTCACCACTCAACCTGTCGTTCATCGGCAACGCGCTCGCGCTCACCGACGAGCCACGTGCCGTGGGAACGCTGCGTATCACCGACTTCGATGGCTCCCCTTGGCTCGACCCGGGCAGGTTGCCCAAGACGAGCGGCTCCCTCACTGTGGACGTGACGCGCGAAGCCGTCGGCCTCGATGGCACGCTCACCTCGCCGGTGCTCGGTGCTGAGCAGGCGCGGGTGACGGGCGCCGGCAGCTACTCGGAGCAGACACTCACGATCAGCTCGCTGCGCGCCTGGCTGCCGCGCTCGGCTGCCGATTTCACGACCGCGGGCACGATCCGCTTCGGCGGCGAGGTCCCCGAATTGAACCTGAGCGGCGACTGGGCGCTGCTGCGCTGGCCGCTCAACGCGGACCCCGTTGTGAAGAGTCCGTCGGGCGTCTACCGCATCGAGGGTGCAATGCCTCTTGCCTTCGACCTGCAGGCTCAGGCGCAGATGGCCGACCTGCCAGAGGCCGACTTCACGGCGAACGGCACGGTGGACCGCGAGCAGATCGTGCTCGCGCGTCTCGATGGCAAGGCGTTCAAGGGACGCGTGTCGGGCAGCGGACGTGCCTCGTGGCTCGGCGAGCGGCCCTGGAGCGCGCGCATCGACGCAAGGGATCTCGACATTTCGAGCCTTCGTCCCGATCTGCCTGGGCGCATGAGCGCCGTCGCGACCATCGAAGGCCGGGGATTTGCGGCCGAGGCGCCCTGGACCGCGACGCTCGACTCGTTGTCCGGAGTCCTCCTCGGCCGCGCGCTCACCGGCCGTGGCGTCGTCTCGCATCGCGGCGGCGAATACCTGCTCGACAACCTGCGCGTAGCCGCCGGCAGTTCCTACGCGAAGATCGACGGCCGCTGGGGAAAGCTGGTGGACCTGCGATGGAACGCCGATCTGAGCGATCTCTCGATACTCCACCCGTCGCTGGCAGGCGACCTCCTCTCGTCGGGCACGATGCGCGGTACGCCCGACCGGCCGGAGGTCGTCGCCGAGGCGCGCGGCCGACGCATCGAGGTTGGTGGCGCCCGGATCGAGTCCCTCACTGCGGACGTCGACGCCGATCTCAGCGACGCCCGCGAGTCGCACCTGGACGTGCGGGCGCTGTCCGTCTCGCTGGGTCCCATTTCACTCGAAGAGGCGCGACTCGCAGCGAGCGGACTCGCGCGCGACCACGTCGCGGAGCTCGAGTTCCGGACCGTGACGCCCGAGACCGAGCGTGCACCGAGCGTGCGCGGGTCCCTGAAAGCGACCGGCGGTTACGACGCCGAGAACTCGACCTGGCGCGGTCGACTGGAGCAGGCAACGGTCAAGTTCCCCGAGGATGCCGCGTCGCTGCTGCAACCCGCCGCGATCGAGTTCGGGGGCGGCGGCGGACGCGCAGCTCCGATCTGCCTCACGAACGGCGACGCCCGCTTCTGCGCTGAGGGCGAGTGGCGCAACGAACCGGCGTCCTGGCGGGTCCTCTACAGTGCGCACGACTGGCCGCTGCGCCGACTGCTGCGTTCGCTGCTCGGGTGGCGCGAATTCGACGGCAGGCTGCAGGCGAGCGGCTGGGCCGAGCAGCAGCCAGGCCAGGACTGGGTCGGCGGCACCACCATCCTGCTCGAGGATCCGGTGCTCGACATTCCGCGCAATCAGTTCCGCTCCGAGCGCATCCAGCTCGGCAGTGGCCGCATCGACGTCTATGCCACGCCCGATGAGTTGCGCGCCACCGTGGACGTTCTGGTTCGCGAAGGAACACGAATGGATGGCGAGATTTCCGCGCGCCGCGAGCCCGATCGCGAGCTGCTCGACTCTCCAGTTACCGGCCGGCTGCGCGTCGATGCCGCCGACCTCAACGGCCTTCCGCTGCTCGTTCCTGAAGTCGACCGCTCGGGGGGGCAGCTGGACGTGGAACTCACGGCCGGGGGAACGCTCGGCGACCCGAGCTTCACGGGCGAGTTTCACGTGCGCGACGGGCGCCTGGACATGTACCGCGTCAACCTTTCGCTCACGGACTTGACGCTCGACGGTCGTTTCGTCGGCGACGAGCTGCAGTTCACGGGTCGCGGTGCAATGAAGCGCGGCGACGTCACGCTCGACGGGCGCTTCTCGTGGCCCGACGGGGTCATGACCGGCAGCATGCGCATGAAGGGGACCGACCTCATGTTCGCAGACACGCCCGAATTCCGCATCGTCGCCTCACCCGACCTCGTGCTCACCGCGGACGCCGACGGCTACGACGTGAGCGGCGAGATCAGGATCCCGTTGGCGCGCATCCGGCCGAAGGACCTGAGTACGACGGTCAGGACTTCCGCCGACGAGCGCATCGTCGGTGCCGAGGTCGAGGAGGAAGGACCCTCGACGCTCGATCGCGTTCGCAGCCGCGTGCGCGTCGAGCTCGGCGACGACGTGACGGTGGACAGCTTCGGCCTGAAGGCAAGGCTGGCTGGCGCCGTCACGGTGATCACCGAGCCCGGGGACGTGCCACGCGGCGACGGTTCGATCCGCGTCGTCGAAGGCGAGTACAAGGCCTTCGGCCAGTTCGTGAAGATCGTGCGGGGCGTGCTGAGCTACGACATGGCTCCGCTCGATGAGCCGACGCTCGACCTGCTGGCTCAGCGCGAGATCAAGTCCGAGGACATCGTCGTGTCACTCAACGTGCGCGGGACGCTGTCGAATCCGTTCGTGACCCTGAGCTCGACGCCCGCGATGCCCGAGGCCGAGGCGCTCTCGTACCTGCTCACGGGCCGCTCGCTCGACACGCTGCAGTCCGGCGAGGCCGCCTCGCTCGACCGTGCGGCGGAGAGCCTGGCGATCAGCGGTGGCGGACTACTGCTCGGCGGCATTGGCACGCGCGTCGGGCTGGACGAGGTCGCGGTCGAGCAGGAGGAGGATGACGCGTCGGTGGTCCTCGGCAAGTACCTCTCGCCCAAGCTGTACGTGAGCTATGGCATCTCGATCGCCGAGGCGATCAACACGGTCAAGCTCCGCTATACGCTGAACGAGCGCTGGTCGCTCAAGGCCGAGGCCGGCCTCGAGCAGAGCGCGGACATCGAGTACAAGATCGAGCGCTGATCAGTCGAACTCGGTAGGCCGGCGCCGCTCTCCCTGGTGGTCGAGCCAGTGTTCGAGCATGCGTGCTACCTGCCGCGGCGTGCTGCGGCCCAGCGACATCGGCGGAAGATCTCCGGGATCGAAGAAGTCGACCGCGTCCGTCTCGTAGCTGCCACGCGCCACACCACCGGTCAGTTCGCAGAGGAAGAACGCCTTCCAGCCATGGTGCAGCGTGGGCCCGTGCCCGTGCCGTGCCCGGTCCCAGAGCGCCGCGAGCTTCACCGTGCGGGCGCGGAATCCTGACTCCTGCTCGATCTCCTTCTCGATCGCCTGTGACGGCGATTCGTTGACGTCGACCCAGCCGCCGGGAAGAGTCCAGAGCCCGTCGGCGGCTTCGCGCACCAGCAGGATCCTGCCATCGCGGAACGCCGCGCCACGCACCTCGACCTTGGGCGTGACGTAGCCCGACTCCTGACCCCAGATCGCGAGCAGCGCATCGCGGTCGGCCGGCGACTCGCCGGCAATCAGCTCGGCGGCGATCTGCTCGATCTCGACATAGCGCTGGCGGTCGTACTCGTCGCGGCAGAAGTGCAGGCCCGTGCGGGCCAGGGCATGGAGCCTGCGGACGAGATCGAGAGTGCGATCGGGCTCTGTGGACACCGCTACTTCACCCGCGCGAGGCACAAGACCGGGCACTGCGGCTCGCGCCGTGCGAC
>Ga0114939_10000266_pt1 | contig 45669 bp, 44 predicted proteins | sample AshMeaCrysSpring_FD_87196 | JGI IMG/M metagenome (GOLD analysis project Ga0114939, IMG submission 87196) | Groundwater microbial communities from Big Spring, Nevada to study Microbial Dark Matter (Phase II) - Ash Meadows Crystal Spring | ecosystem: Environmental > Aquatic > Deep subsurface >...
AGACTGGGACGTGAGCAACATGAAGCAAAAAAGCAATCGCCCAAATGATTTCATTAGATATGACTTAGTTTTTGAGTGAAGCGATGTCAATGACAAAACGATAACGGACATCGGAGCGGATCATGCGTTCATAGGCTTCATTGATCTGTTGGATGGGGATGAGTTCGATGTCCGAAACGATGTTTTTTTCTGCACAGAAATCGAGCATCTCCTGTGTTTCCCTGATTCCGCCTATCAGGGAGCCCGATAGATTCCTGCGTCTTCCAATCAGGGCGTTGGCGCTGACCGGTATATGTTCCGGCGGAACGCCCACCAGCGTCATGGTGCCTTCGAGGGCCAGCAGGCCAAGGTACTTGTTATAATCATGGTGTGCGGACACCGTATTGAGGATGAAATTGAAATGGTTTTTTCGCTTTGCCATTTCTGCATCATCCCCAATCACCACAAAATCATGGGCACCCATACGGCGCGCGTCTGCTTCCTTGGCGCGGGAGGTACTGAGCACGGTGACTTCCGCGCCGAAGGCTGCGGCAAACTTCACGCCCATATGTCCCAGGCCGCCCAGGCCAAAGATGGCCACCTTGCTGCCCTTGCCCACTTTCCAGTGGCGCAGGGGAGAGTAAGTGGTAATGCCGGCGCAGAGCAGGGGGGCAACCCCGGCAAGATCCAGCTTTGGCGATACTTTCAGCGTGTACTGTTCATCGGTGACGATAAGCGTGGAATAACCGCCATAGGTAGGTGTTTTGCGGTCCATTTCCGTGCCATTATAGGTCCAGGCAGCGCCGTTTTCGCAGAACTGTTCTTCCCCGGATTTGCAATTGTAGCAGGTGCGACAAGAATCCACAAAACACCCAATCCCGGCCAGGTCGCCTGCTTTAAAGCGACTCACCTTTTCCCCTACACGGGTAACAACGCCTACGATCTCGTGACCGGGCACCATTGGGAAGCTGGAGCCGCCCCACTCGTTCCGTGCCTGGTGGATGTCTGAATGACATACGCCGCAATAGCGGATGTCTATTTCCACGTCTTGCGGACCGGGTTCGCGGCGATGAATGGTATGGGGCCCCAGGGGCGTTGTGGCGGAATGTGCGGCAAATGCCTGAATATTTTGCATGGTCAAATGTTTAAGTGTTTTAGGATCAGGCAAGCTGCTTCCTGAAAAAAGCAATGGTCCTTTCCCAGGCGAGTTTGGCAGCCGCTTCATTGTAGCGGGTAGGGGCCGTATCATTGTGGAAGGCATGCTGGGCGCCTTCGTACATATACAACTCGTAGGGCTTACTGTTTTTCTTAAGGGCCTCTTCATATGCGGCGATGCCCGCGTTCACGCGTTCATCCATGGATGCGTAGTGCAGCTGGAGGGCTGCCTTGATTTTTGGTACGTCTTCAGCAGCAGCCTGCCTTCCGTAAAATGCAACGGCGGCTTTGAGTTCAGGCACATTTACCGCGAGGCTGTTGGACATCGCTCCACCCCAGCAAAATCCTACGCAGCCGGCCTTTCCATTAAAGTCTTTACGGGTGTTGAGGTAGGGGAAGGTGTTGATGAAGTTTTGCAGATTATTTTCCGCTTTCAATTCCTGGAATTTGGTCCTGGCCTCATCTTCATTGGAAGGTGTTCCACCGATGGGTGCGAGGGCGTTGGGGGCGATGGCCAGGAATCCCGCTTTGGCAGCGCGCCGGGCCACGTCTTCGATGTGTGCATTCAATCCCCTGTTTTCATGGATGACCACCACGGCCGCATATTTTTGATCCGCTTTGGGACGGGCCACATAGGCTTTCATGTCCGCCGGCTGGCCGGGATAACTGATGTATTCCGTAAAGAGGTCATCCTGGGAGGTTACGGCCGCCCTGGCCTGGTTGACCTCAATCATGGGAAGAATGGCCATGGCGGCAGCGGTGCTTCCCGTGAGCTGAATGAGTTTTTTCAGGAAGGTCTCGCGGCTTAGGGGCGCGTGCGTATACTCGTCGTACAGGTTGATGATGCGCTGGTCCATAAGTTTCATTTGAATAGCTGTAAGCTATGCAATTTTTCACCTTTTCCCGGGCTCCGCTTCTGCTAATTATCCATGAAGCCTGCCTCGGGCCGCATTGATTGTATTTGCGGGCGGCATGCAGCTCATCAACGGTTCTCCCTGCAGAAGCATTCGCAGGGCGTCTAGGCCTCTGCTTCCATATAACGGCTGACCGGCTCACAGGTGCAAACCAGGTGCCTGTCGCCATGCGTATTATTTACCCTCGACACAGAAGGCCAGAATTTTCCTTCCCGCACGTAGGGCAGGGGGAAGGCGGCTTTCTCCCTGCTGTAAGGACGGTCCCAACCATCTGAAACCACCGTCTCCTGTGTGTGTGGTGCGTGCTTCAGCACATTGCTTTTCCGGTCCGCTTTCCCTTCCTCGATCTCCCGGATCTCCTGGCGGATGCTCAGCATGGCGTCACAGAATCGATCCAGTTCCGCTTTGTCTTCACTCTCCGTAGGTTCAATCATAATGGTGCCTGGCACCGGGAAACTCATGGTAGGCGCGTGGAAGCCATAGTCCATGAGGCGCTTTGCCACATCTTCCGCCTCCACTTCCGCAGATTTCTTGAAGGGACGCAGGTCCACGATGAACTCATGCGCGCAGGTGCCATGGGTGCCCAGGTAAAGGATGTCGAATTCTTTCTGGAGAAGGGCACGCATATAGTTTGCGTTCAGGATCGCATACTCCGTAGCCTTACGCACGCCTTCATTGCCCAGCATGCGGATGTAGCCATAGCTGATCAGCAGGATGCTGGCGCTTCCAAACGGTGCTGCACTCACCGCGCTCTGACGGGTACCCGTAGGCGAAGTTTCGCTGGGCATGCTCACGTGTCCCGGCAGGAAGGGCGCCAGGTGGCTTTTCACACAGATGGGTCCCATGCCGGGGCCGCCCCCGCCGTGCGGAATCGCGAAGGTCTTATGCAGGTTCAGGTGGCATACGTCTGCGCCAATCAGCCCGGGCGCAGTGAGGCCTACCTGTGCGTTCATGTTGGCTCCGTCCATATAGACCTGTCCGCCATGCTGGTGGATGATGCCCGTGATGTCCTTGATGGTCTCTTCATAGACACCGTAGGTGGAGGGATAGGTGATCATGATACCGGCCAGCTCAGCGCTGTATTGGTTGGCTTTTTCGGAGAGGTCGCTCATATCTATATATCCGTTCTCCAGGGCTTTTACCACCACCACTTTCATGCCGGCCATCACGGCCGAAGCCGGGTTGGTGCCGTGCGCGGAGATGGGGATGAGCATCACGTTGCGGTGATGGTCTCCGCGGCTCTGGTGGTAGTCGCGTATGGTCAACAGACCCGCGTACTCACCCTGTGCGCCGCTGTTGGGCTGGAGGCTGCAGGCGTCGAAGGCCGTGATCTTGCATAGATAGTTGGACAGCTCGTTGATCAGTTGCTGATATCCTTCCGTCTGGCTTGTGGGCGCAAAGGGGTGTATTTTACTCCAGTGGCTCCAGCTCAGGGGGATCATTTCTGATGCAGCATTGAGTTTCATGGTGCAGCTGCCCAGGGAGATCATGGATGTGTTGAGCGAGAGGTCCTTGTTTTCAAGCTTCTTGATATAGCGCATCATTTTGCTTTCGCTGTGATGCGTATGAAAGACGGGATGGGTCAGGAACTCAGAGGTACGGGTGAGGCCGGAAGGAATATGATCCAGGGTTTGTTCTTCGTCTACGGTATAGCTGACAGGGTCCTGGTCATTCTGGAAACAGTTGATGAGGTCCAGCAGGTCTGAAGGCGTGGTGGTTTCGTCGATGGAAAATGACACCAGTTGATCACCGGGATAGCGCAGGTTGATGTGTTGAGCTACGGCTTTGCGCCTGATATCTTCCACCCGATCCGTCATGATGGTCACTGTATCGAAAAAATGCTTTGCGGCCGGCTCATAACCCATGGCTTCCAGGGTTTCTGCAGCCGTCTGCGCAAGCAGGGCTACCCGTTTGGCGATGGCTTTCAGTCCCTCCGGACCATGATAGACGGCATACATCGCGGCCATATTGGCCAGCAGGGCCTGGGCTGTGCAGATATTGGAAGTGGCTTTCTCTCTTTTGATATGCTGCTCCCTGGTTTGCAGGGCCATGCGCAGCGCGCGACTGCCGTCTGCATCAATGGATACGCCAATGATCCTGCCGGGCATATTGCGTTTGAAATCTTCCTTAGCGGAGAAGAAAGCGGCATGGGGTCCGCCAAAGCCGAGTGGAACACCGAATCGTTGCGCGGATCCGCAGGCTACGTCTGCGCCCAGTTCACCGGGCGGGGTCAGCAGGGTCAGGGCCAACAGGTCCGTGGCCATGATTACATACGCGCCTTTTTCGTGTACCCCTTCAATGAAGTTGCGGTAGTCCGGTACGGCTCCTTTGTTGTTGGGATACTGCAGGATCGCGCCAAAATAGGTTTCATCCAACGCGATGGTGTCATAGTTACCCACCACGATCTCGATGCCCACGGGCACGGCGCGCGTGAGGAGCACGTCCACCGTTTGAGGGAAGATGTCTTCGTCTACAAAAAACCGCGGCCTTTCGATATGGTCCTGCTTATTCAGCATGTTGAAGCACATCGTCATGGCTTCGGCCGCTGCGGTGGCCTCGTCAAGCAGGGATGCGTTGGCGATGGGAAGCCCGGTGAGGTCGGTCACCATAGTCTGGAAATTCAACAGGCTTTCCAGCCTTCCCTGTGAAATCTCTGCCTGGTAGGGCGTGTACTGGGTGTACCATCCCGGGTTCTCGAAGATATTCCGAAGAATGACGCTGGGGGTATGGGTGTCATAATAACCCTGCCCGATATAATTTTTGAAAAGATGGTTGCGCAGGCTTATCTCCTTCACGTGCGCGAGGTATTCCGCTTCGCTCATCGCTTCCGGGATGGCAAGGGATGTGTGCATCCGGATGGGGCCGGGTACCGTTTTCTCTACCAATTCCTCTATGGACGAAACGCCCGCAGTGGCCAGCATTATTTTTGTCTCCGTGTCGGAGGGTCCATTGTGGCGGGCCAGAAATTCCTGTTTTTGCTGCTCGAAAAGATTCATAAGTAAGGTATTCTAGGTGCGTTATGTCACTTTCGCCGGAGGTTGATCCCGACGGTGAAACGGGGTTCCAAATTGCGATGCAAAGGTAATTGATGTGCGCCATCCAATCATGGGTTGGATATGCACAGAAAAGGTTTCACATAAATACATATTTCGCGCATAAATGTTGAATTTTGCGCAATGGCTGTGGATATCCTTAAAAACTGGGAAAAGAAATCGGGCGAAAGGGCTAAAATGTATAAACAGTTCCTCGACCGGGCTCCGAAACAACCCGTGTTGAAGCAATTACCTGAATTGCACGAGGAAGCCTTCAGCAAGATCAACTGCCTGGATTGTGCCGCCTGCTGCAAAAACTATTCGCCCCGGTTCAAAACACCTGATATCAAGCGAATCAGCAGGGTCCTTAAAATGCGTGAAAGTGTGTTCATCGATCAATACCTTCGGTTGGATGAGGAAGGAGATTATGTGGTCAGGTCCACGCCCTGTCCTTTTCTGGGTGCGGATAACCTTTGTTCAATCTATGAAGATCGTCCATCGGATTGCCGCCGATTTCCCTACACCGATGAGGATGTGTTTCTGAAAAGACCGCGCATCACCCTGAAAAATGCCAGCTTCTGTCCCGCCGTGTACTATGTGCTGGAAAAGTTGATCGAAAGAAAATAAGGCCAAGACAATGGATCTGTCCGGAAAAAGCAGGTGATCCCGTTCAGCATGTTGAACGAAACGGTGCGGTATGCTGGACCGTTGGATCCATCCAGGCTGGGCCTAGTACCTCGAATCCGCGAGTTCCTTCGAAACGAAAGGCGCCGGCGAAGTTCCGCCATCGGCCTCTTCCATCCTGCGCATTTCATCGCTGGTTTTCCGGCTGCCATCATGACTCCAGCCGGGAGGGGCAAAAAGATAACCCAGTTTATCCCTCCATCCGATGTCGGTTCTTTTCAGGTCTGTCCAGATATCTTTCCATTCGTGGAAGATGACCTTGCCCGGCGTGTCCTGTTCAATGGGCTTGGTCAGGCCGTAACGGATGGGCTCGTATTGGTGTTCCGGCAATTCAGCCTGGAAAGTGCCAAAGAGTTTATCCCAGATGATGAGGAACATCCCCATGTTTTTGTCGAGGTATTTTGCATTGGACGCATGATGCACCCGGTGGTGGGAAGGTGTAACGAGGATATGTTCCAGCCATCCCATTTTTTGAATCAGTTCCGTATGCACAAAAATGCCCCAGATCTGCGTGGCGGAATAGACGAAGAAAATATCCACGGGCTTGAATCCCATGAAGCCCAGGGGAAGGAAGTAGATGAAACGGTATAGGGGTTGAAATACGGAACTCCGGAATCCCACGCTGAAATTCATATGTTCCGAGGAATGGTGCGTCACATGGACGGCCCAGAAAAGCCGGATCTCATGGTCAAAACGATGAAGCCAATAGTAAAGAAAGTCCTCTACTGCAAAAAGCATGATCCAGTAGACCCAGACCTGGTTGAACTCCATGAGCCGGTGTTGCCAGGCATAACCCAGCACGGCAAGGTAGAATCCCCTCAGGAGCAGGTCCAGCAAGCCGTTCATCAGCATCAGGTATACGTTGGTGAAAGTATCCTTCCAGGTATAGGCTTTCTTGTGCCGGTAGTTAGACAGCAGGACTTCCAGGCCAATGATGACCATATAAAAAGGCGTGCTGATCAAGAGGAGTATCTGTTCCCTGACGGAGTCCATAAGCGGGCAAAGGTAATAAAAACGTGTTCACGGATGATCCCGGAACGGCTAGTATTCAAGCTTCTTGAGTCCCGGTGCTTTGAGCCAGACCAGGGCGGTGACCACCAGGGTCATGCAGCCACCAAAAACCACGGCCGGAACTACCCCCATGAGCCTCGCGGTAAACCCACTTTCAAAAGCACCCAGTTCGTTGGAACTCATAATGAAAATGCTGTTGAGCGATGCCACCCTGCCCCGCATCTCTTCCGGTGTCTTGAGTTGCAGGATGGTGGATCGGACGATGATGCTGATGCCGTCCAGAGCGCCGGAAACAAACAGGGCGGCAAAGGAGAGCCAGAAATGCCTTGAGAGACCAAAGAGGATGATGCAGAGTCCAAACCCGGCCACACTCAGGAACATAGCGCGCCCCTGTTTTTTGCGCAGCGGGGAGAATGTCACCCATAACAGGATGGTAATGGCACCCAGTGCCGGAGCGGAGCGGAGCAGGCCAAGTCCCTCAGGACCGCTTTTAAGGATGACGTCAGAGAAATAGGGAAGCAGCGCCGTGGCGCCGCCAAAAAATACGGCAAAGAGGTCGAGGCTCAGGGCCCCGAGCACCTCCGGCGTGCGCCGGACAAAACGAAATCCCTGTTGAATGCTTTCGCGGATGGTCTCATGCAGTTTGGGTTGCAGGGCAGGTTTGGGTGCGATGAACAAAGTGCCCAGGACCGCGAGGACTAGCAAACCCAGCATGAGCAAGAAGGCGTTTGTGAGGCCGATGCGTGCATAGAGCAGGCCGCCGATGGCCGGACCGGAAACGGCTGCCACCTGCCAGGAACCGCTATGCCAGGTGATGGCGGAGGGTAGCTCTTTTTCAGGTACGAGCCTGCTCACCAGGGCAAAGGAAGTGGGCCCGCTGAAAGCCCTGGCAATGCCCGTGCAGAACGTTACGCCGTAGATGACCAGCAGCACGGTCTGGCCCGACAGGGATTTCATGCTTTGCGGGCTGGTTACCAGGGTATAGGTCAGCGTGAGCAGGAGGTTGCCTGCAAAGCTGGCCAGGAGCAGGTTTCGCTTATCGCCCCTGTCAATCACATAACCCGCGTAGAAAGCCATGATAAAAGCCGGGCCAAATTCAATCAGTCCAATCAGCCCGATGCTGAATGGGTCCTTCGTGATATCATACACGGTCCAGCTGACGAGGGTAGCCTGCATGTTGAGCACGAAAATGAACAGGAATCGCGCGATGATATATGCCCGGAATTCCGGGTATTTCAACGCGTTCAATGCATGGTGGTTGCCAGGATTACCCATCGTCAGGGGAGGGATAAATAATGTTGTCCTTCGCCATAATCCTTTTCCAGGGCGTCCAGGACCGCCTGGAAATGTTTTTCATTGCCCAGGAAATCCGCTTGGGAAGCATCAATGAACAGGGTCTTGATATTATGCTGCCGGATATAATGGGTATAGGTCTGCTGGATACTGAAGAGGTATTCATCCGCGATCTGCTGTTCGTAGACACGGTTTCTTTTCCGGATATTTTCTTTCAGTTTACTCACCGGTGCATGCAAATAGATCAGGAGGTCCGGTTGAACGAGTTGCTGGTGGATGATTTCGAAGAGGCGTTGGTACAGCCTGAATTCATCCTCGGGCAGGTTGACCTTGGCAAAGAGAAGGCATTTGGTAAACAGGTAATCCGAGATGGTCAGGTTCTGGAACAGATCCTTTTGCTGCAGAAAATCTTTCTGTTGTTTGTATCGCTCCGCCATGAAAAACAGTTCCAGCGGAAAGGCATACTGACCTGGGTTCTCGTAAAATTTGGGGAGGAAGGGATTGTCTGCGAATTCTTCCAAAATCAGTCGCGCGTTGTAATGCCTGCTCAGCAAGTGCGCCAATGTGGTTTTTCCCGCCCCGATATTTCCCTCAACGGTGATGAAATGATATGGCATCATACTAGCGTCCAAACTTAAGGCAGTGTCTCCCAGGAATCAGTCTTTGTTTTGCACAGGGGGTTCCCATTTATGCACAATCAGCGGATCAGTGCAGAGCGCCAGGAGTTCAGACATGCTTTTATTCAGCACCGGGTGCCGGAAATCCGGTGCGATATCCGTCATGGGTGCCAGTACGAACCTGCGCTGGGGGATGCGTGGGTGGGGTATTTCCAGCCCGGGGAGGTGAAGAATCCATTGGTTGTAAAACAGAATATCCAGGTCGATGATCCTTGGCCCGTTTTTCTCTGCGCGGTATCTGCCCAGTACCTGCTCTATATGCAGCAGCCCGTTCAACAATGAAAGCGGGTCCAGGCTTGTTTCGATCCACAAAACCTGGTTTAAAAAAGGCGGTTGGTCCTCTTTGCCCCAGGCGGCGGTTTCATAAATCGGGGACTTCTGCAAAAGCCTGCCCAGTTTTTGCTCCACCAGGCTTTGGGCAGCCTGCAGGTAATTTGCCCGATCGCCTAAATTACCACCTATCAATATATATGCCTTATTCATACCTGAGCAACCCTGCGGCCGCCAAATATCTTTATTTTTACAGGATAATTTAAATGATACCAGTTGAGGGCTTTCTTTAAATACTTTCTGGCTGCGCTGTTGGCGCTCTTTGTTTTTTGCGGGATCGTCTTTTTAATCCTTACCGGCCTGCTCAGCACCCTGGTGAATGGGCAAAAATCGGTTGTGCCCGCGCGTTCCATCCTGGTACTCGACCTTTCCAGGAATTTCAAAGAGATCCACCAGGATAATCCCTTGCTGGAATTCACGGGAGATGCGGAGGATCAGCAGCCTTCGTTGGCGGAACTCCTGCAGGTGCTGGAGCAGGCAGGCAGGGATTCTTCTGTCCGGGGTATCTATCTGGTGGCGAACGGGAACGTCAACGGTTTCGCCGCCAGCGAAGAGATTCGCGCGGCGCTGGAAAACTTCAAAACAACCGGGAAGTTTATCATCGCCCACGGCGATGTCATGTCCCAGAAAGCCTACCATGTAGCCAATGTAGCCAACAGGCTCTACCTGCAACCCAAGGGGGGAATCGACTGGCGCGGCTTTTCGGTGGAAGTGACCTATTTCAAGAATCTGTTGCAGAAGCTGGATGTGGATGCACAGATATTCTATGACGGCAGGTTCAAAAGCGCCACCGAACCTTTCCGGGAAGAACGCATGAGCGCAGCCAACCGGCAGCAGACGGAAGCATGGCTGGGTGGCATCTACCGGGGATTCCTGCAGACCACATCCAGGGCCAGGAATATTGATACGGCTACGCTTCACCGTTACGCCGATGCCTACGAGGTGCGTACCCCGGAGGATGCCGTGAAATTGAAACTCGTGGACGGGTTGCGGTATGACGATGAGGTGCGCAAGGAGATGAAGAAGCGGCTTGGCCTGCAAGAGGACGACAAGATATCCTTTGTCACTCCCGGCACCTACCTGGCTTCCGGACGGATCTCCCGGAAATATTCCAGGGACCGCATTGCCGTCCTTTTTGCGGAAGGCGAGATTGTCTATGGCGCTTCGGAAAGCGGACAGATTGGATCCGATGAATATAAGGACCTGCTCAGAAAGATCCGCTACAATAAGGACATCAAGGCCGTGGTGCTGCGGGTCAATTCACCCGGCGGCAGCAGTCTGGCCAGCGAGATCATCTGGCGTGAAGTAGCCCTGCTGCGAGATGCGGGTAAACCGGTGGTGGTGTCCATGGGGGATGTGGCAGCCAGCGGCGGATACTATATTGCCTGTGGCGCTGATAGCATCTTTGCTCTTTCAAACACGCTCACCGGTTCCATCGGCGTCTTTGCCATCGTGCCCAATATGCAGGGTTTTTTCCGGAATAAGCTGGGCATCACGTTCGATGGCGTGAAGACCGCACGATACGCGGATGCGATGACGGTGACGAGGCCGCTCACCGGGGAGGAGAAAATGCTGATCCAGGCCGAAGTGGACCAGATCTATGCGGACTTTAAGGGACGTGTGGTTAAAGGCAGGAAACTGTCTCCGGCCATGGTAGACAGCATCGCGCAGGGAAGGGTGTGGACCGGCGAAGACGCGCGCAAGGTACAGTTGGTGGACGCGTTGGGCGGACTGGACCGCGCCATTCAAAGTGCCGCCGCTTTGGCGAAACTGAAAGAATACGGCATTCGCAGCTACCCGGATGCAAAGTCGCCCCTGGACATGATCCTGGGCAGTTACGGCAGGCAATACCAGAGCCAGGAGGCCATTCGAAAAGAACTGGGCCCCGAAACCTACCGCACCTACCTCCAGCTGAAACAGATGCGCAGCCAGATAGGCAGCCCGCAGGCACGCTGGCCTTTTGACCTGGATATCCGCTAAAGACAAACCCCTTTAGGTTGTTGACGCTTTTTCTGATAGTTTTGCCCCCTATTTCACCCTCACGATGAGCCAACCCTATAACCAGGTCCGCGCCATGATGGCCATTGCGAGCGCCAGTCTTCGGTCGATTTTCAGAAGCCCTTCGGCCGTCATTTTCGGTTTCCTCTTCCCGTTGATTTTTATCCTCGTTTTTGGTTTCCTGAGTTCCACCGTGCCCGTGATCCGGGTTGCATTTGATAAAGCCAGCAACAGGGAAAATCCTTTGTACGACAGCCTGGTTGCCAGCAGGAATATCCGCGTGATTGAGGAAACGGACAAAATCCTGCGCGAGGAACTGGAGAAGGGCAGGCTCACGGCCATGATCAAAATTGAGCCTGCTAACCCAAACGGATACCCGAAGTATAAGGTCTCCCTGACCAGTTCCACGGCCGCCGTGGACAAATTTGGCTTGCTGCAATCCGTCATTCAGCAGAAGATATCCGTGGTTGGCAGGCAGGCAGACCCCTCACAACCTGTTTATGCCTATATGGAACACCGTCAGATCCCGGGCAGGGTCTACCGGACGATCGACTTTATTCTGCCCGGCCAGTTGGGATTTTCGTTGTTGAGTGCCGGCGTATTTGGCGTGGCATTTGTGTTTTTCAGCCTCAGGCAGCAACTGGTCCTCAAACGCTTTTTTGCCACACCGGTTAAAAAGCCCTTTATCATTTTCGGCGAAGGATTGGGCCGGATCATTTTCCAGATGATCACGGCAGTGGTGATATTGTCCATCGGTCACTTCGCGTTTAAATTCACCCTTATTCATGGATGGGTCACTTTCCTGGAGCTGATGGTGTTGAGCCTGCTTGGATTGCTGGTCTTTATGGGATTTGGATTCATCGTGAGCGGACTGGCTTCCAGCGAGAGTTCCATCCCACCTTTCGCCAACCTGGTCACCCTTCCGCAATTCCTGCTGGCCGGAACCTTTTTTCCCATTGAGAATTTCCCGGAATGGCTGCAGCCCATTTGCAGGGTCCTGCCACTGACGCACCTGAATGAAGCCATGCGCAATATCGCTTTTGAAGGAGATCATTTGCAGCACTGCACAAGCCAGATCGGGTATCTCCTGATCTGGGGTCTGGCGCTGTATATCATTGCCATAAAGGTATTCCGGTGGGAATGAACGCATGTCAAAAGCTTCATTGCATTCAGGATATTCCGGCGGGAATGTGTGCGTCAAAGGCATCATTGCCTTGCAAGTGTTTCAATAGGAGTGGATGCTTCCCCGGGACAAACAAAGATGGAAAGCTATGAAATGGATGAAACCTTTGCTGATCGGAATATCGGGGCTTTTCCTTGTGCTGCTGGCCATTACTTCGCTTATGCCTTCCCGTGTGATGACGTCACGCTGGGTGATGATGGCAGAACAACCGGAGGTCATCATTGAACGGGTTGGAAACCTATCTGGGTGGACAGAATGGAACCTGTTATTGCAGGGGGCAACGGAGGTACGGGTTGAAGCTGTTGCAGATACGGGAGGTGGACAAATACTTACCTGGCGGGATGCGCGTGGTTTGTCCAACAGGGTGGAGATCGTGGGACAGGAAGAAAAGGGTATTGTCACACGCATGACACTTGGAAACAACCGGCCCATTGAATCCGGTTTCAGCATAGAGCGCAGAAGGACGGACTCAACCCAGGTGGTCTGGTATATCATGGAAGACCTTCGCTGGTACCCATGGGAAAAATTTTATGGCATGATGGCGGAAAAAATGAAAGCCCCCTTGATGGAGGCTTCCCTGGAGCGACTAAAGGAAAGTTCATCGGCGAACCGTTGATTTTTCCGGGAACCCGTAATTTCCAGCAGTGTTGTCAAAGTCAGCTGAGTACACCATCCGGGCTACCGTGTTTATCGCCCAAAAATCTGCGCCCGACCATAAATTGGGTACTGAAGAAATGTCAGAAGCGATCGACTCTCCTGCATCATTTACCGTTAGGATTCTTCAAATGCTTACCCGGGAACAGGAGTTGACCTGTTCTGTCCCTGGCCCTCATGGTGGGTTCCACGTGTCTGAAAAGCCTTGCAGCTTCCATTTTTGCGTGCGCTGGGGTTGGTGGAGGAGGATGGGGTCTTGCATAAATGCGTGCTGGACCCTTCCCAATGCTCGGAGGAGAAGCCCTGTCTCCTTCAACATCGGTACAAGAAAGTCAAACCGGAATTATTAAGGATGTTCGAGGGAACCACGATTGGGCAACAGGCGAGGGACCTGGAAAACGAGGCAGTCTTTCTGAGCAACACGGGCATGATTCTCCAAAAGGAGACCAGGTAATGATCTGCCCATGAGCTAAAAAAGAACCAATTTTTCGGATGGGTGATGCCGGCCCGGGTTATGAACTATCTTTTCGTAACATCGGCCAAAATAGGCGTTTTTTATGCGTCAAGTCACAAGCAGGGCGGGCGAGGGCGAATAATTTTACGGATCAATTACCAAGCTCAAACCTGTTATTCATGAAACGTTCAACACTTACACTGCTGGCTGTGATTGCTTTTCTTGCAGCCGTTACTTCCTGCAATAATGCTACTGAAACCTCCGCTGCGGCCGCATCACCCGCTGCCGGGTCTGCCGCACCAATGACCGGGCAATCCGGCGTTCAGGACGATGTATCCCAGAAGGATATTGTAAAAGTTGCCGTGGGCAGCCCGGATCATACCACCCTGGTGAAAGCATTGCAGGCTGCTGAATACGTGGATGCGATTTCCAATGCCGGTCCTTTCACGGTGTTTGCGCCTACCAATGCAGCGTTCGACAAGCTCCCGGCCGGCACGCTGGAAGGGCTCCTGAAGCCTGAAAAAAAGAATGATCTCCGTGGTATCCTGGAATACCATGTGTATGTTGGGGTCCTGAAACCTGAGTACCTGCAGGATGGCCAGAGCCTGGGCATGGCAAGCGGTCAAAACCTGGCCGTTGCCGTCAAGGATGGCAAGATCACCGTCAACGGCGCCAATGTAGTGGCTTCCATCCCGGCATCGAACGGCATCATCCATGTAGTGGACGGCGTATTGCTTCCGCCCGCTTCAAAATAGTTTTTTGGTCTTGAATGGAATCAAGAAGGGACTCCCGCAAAGGGGTCCCTTTTGAATTTATTGAATCATGGGTATTAAAGAAAGATGAATGTGCGCCGGCCATCGAAGCTTTCCTGACAGCGGTTACTGCTGCGCCGGACCGAAGGATTCCCTGCCCTGCTCCAGCAATTTAATTTCCATGATGGTGGCGATGGAGAGTGCACGTTGCCGGGCAATTTCCGTATGCTCTCCTTCAAAGTGATCTTCCAGGGTCTCGTTGAACAGTTGAAGCCATCGCTGGAAATCGGCCTTGGTGAAGGCTTGCAGGGCATGCACGCGGGAATGGGCGGTCATGGGATTGCCCGTATACTGACCGGTTTGCAGGATGATATTCTCCCAGAAATCGTACATCCGGGGCAGGTGCGTTGTCCAGTTTACCCTGGCCACATCGCTGAAGATATGGCCCAGTTGCGGATCCGTTTTCACCTTTCCGTAAAAGCGATCCACGAGTTTTTCAATGTCCTTCCGGTTATGGATGTCTTTTCTTTTCATCCGGGCTTTCGTTAAAGGTCTTTGTGATTGAATTTTCTCACGGAGAGCCAAAGTGGGAAAAGGATCCACATGAACATGATCATCAGGGCAAATAACTGGCCGATGCCTGATCCAAATACGGCTTTGAACACGGCGCTGGTCACGCCCATCATGGCGGAAACATCCATTTTCAGCAGCATCAGGACCCTGGAAAGATCCACCGGGTTCAGCGCGCTGAACCCGATCATGGCTTTTTCCAACGGGTAATCCATAAATTGGAAGAGCAGGAAAAGGACCAGGCCGTCAAACAGCAGCGTGAAATACAACCAGAGCAGAATGGATAAACCGGTGCCCTTGGCCTTGTCCCGGATTGAGACGCCGGCCAGCAGGGCGATGGATACGAATATGACCGTGAGCAGGAAACCCATCAAAAGCAGCATATATCCCGTGGCATCGGCATGAAACAGCAGCACGGGAAGCCCGCAACCCACCAGGAATGCGAGCCCTAACGAAAGGCTGAGGCCCAGGAACAGACTCAGCCAGAGATTGGTTCGTCTGAGGGGCTGGGACACCAGCAGTTCAATGAATTCCGATGAATTATACAGATAGATGGAACTGAAAATGATGCTGACCAGCGGCACGATGATGAGCACTACATTCATCAGGCTGAGCATGCCTTTGGACGCAGTGTCGTTCATATTGAAAAGGCTGAAGCCCAGCAGGCCAAGCAGGATCATGTAGGCGATGACGATGCGGTTGCGTAAGATGTCCAGAATGACGTATTTGATGATTTTGTACATGGCTTACCTGGTTTTCATGACCTGAGCAATGGCACGCGATAGCTTTTCTTCCCCGGTATCTTTCTTGAGGTGATCCCAGCTTTTGTGGAACACCAGGTGTCCTTCCTGCATGTAGATGATTTCTGAAATGATATCGTCCAGGTCGCTCAACACATGGGATGTAATGAGGATTAATTTTCCTGCGTTCTTTTCCTTGCGGATTTTCTCTTTCAGGATTTCGGATGCCAGGGGGTCCAGGCCTGCCGTAGGTTCATCCAGGATCAGGACCTCCGGATTGAAAAGGAATGCCAGCGCGGCGCTGACCTTCTGGCGCGTACCCCCGGAGAGGGTGCGCATGCGCTTTTCCATCATCGAGGGCAGTTGGAAGGATTCGATGAGTTCCTCGTCCAGCGACTTCGGATTTTTTTTCCGGATATCCTTCATCATGGAGAGGATCTGGGAGATGGTCATGTTGTCCGGAAAGCGACCGATCTGCGGCATGTAACCGATCTGTTCCCTGTATTTCCAGTCCCTGCTGATGTTCTGCTGGTTGAACGTAATGAATCCGCTGTCCGGCATCACCATGCCCAACAGGCATTTGATAAATGTGGTCTTACCGGAACCGTTGGGGCCAATGAGCGATATGCTTTGCCCGCGGTTGCAGGTGACGCTTACGTCATTCAGGGCCTTCAGCCTGCCGAATTTTTTCGTTACGTTGGTGGCGATGATCATGTCCTGCTTAAGGTTTTAACGGGTAATTTTTTCATGCGGGGCTGATTGTCGCGGAGGGCTTCCGGCGTCATCCCGGGCATGATTCGTTCCGCCTTGTCCATGAGTTCCACCATGAAACTGCGAAAGAGCATGAGCGTGGTGGGATTGCGTTCCACGATGATGGAATACATGCTCACGGGCCGATGAGGGATATCACCCACGCCATCCTTGTTTAGATCGTACCCATCGTATCTGTCCCAGTAGTTGCCCTGGAAACTGTTCAGTACCAGGGATCCGTTGGTGGCGATGTCAAACGTGTTGCCGGTGAAATTATTCTCCTCGATGGTATTATCCGTGCAACTTGCCTGGATTTTGATGGCCCAGCCGTTGTTGTCAAAATGGTTGGATTTCATATTGATCCGGTTGCTGCCTTCCATGAAGATGCCCGCCGTATTGCGCTCAAAGTGGTTGTACCGGACTTCGCTGTCCGTAATGTCTTTCATCAGGATGCCATAAGCAGCCTGCCCCCAGTTCTCTGAAAAACGGTTATGCAGCATCGTTACATTCCTGCTGTACATGACGGCTACGCCGGCGCCATTGTCCCGGAACGTATTATAATAATATTCGTTGTAGCTGGAGAACATGAAATGCAGTCCATAGCGGACATTGTTGAAACTGTTGTTTCCCACAATTTTTGTCTGGGTCACAAACTCGAAATAGATTCCGTCCCGGTGGCCGCTGATGTTATTGCGGAGGATCTGCAGGCTGTCGCTTTTCCAGCAGTGGATGCCATTGGCTGAATTGATTTCATCTTTTGCATTGGATACCAGCGTATTCCCGTATACAATGCCACGTTGCACGTTCTGGCAATAGATGCCAAAAAAGGCATTGGTGAAACGGTTGTTTTTGGCAATGACATCGTGCACGCCAACGAATTTCAGGGCGGCGATGTCTATATAACTGGAGTTTCCTGAGCCTATGAAGGAAAAGCCCTCCACTAATACGTAGGAGGCTTTGACGGTCATGATTTCGTATTTGCCCTCGCCGTCCATGGTGGCGCCGTTCAGGCCAATCAGCGAAACGGATTTGTCCACCTCGATATTCTGTTCCCGGTAAATTCCTTTTTCCACCAGGATGCTGTCCCCGTGCGCGGCAATGGCCAGCGCGGCCCTGATCGTTGGCACCGAGGTGCCGGGCTTCACCCGGATGCTCCTCGCCTGGCTGGCTTTCCAGAGCAGTGCGCTGAGGACCAGGGCAAGGAGTATTTTGATATAGAGGGTTTGTCTATGGCGTTGCATCATCATGGTCTGTTTGGCTTTGCAGGGCATGCCTGCCTGGATTTACTGCCGCACTTCTGACCAGTCCAGGCTTTGGCCCGGGAACTGGTTCATGAATTTTTTCATGCTGTCCGGGTGCCTGAATGCGGCGATATTGGCGCCCATGGGGCTGCGCAACCGCTCACTTTTCAGGAAAACACTCTCTGTTGCGGGCACCAGGGTGCCCGGTTGCGAAAAGTCCAGCAGGTAAACTTGTGCAATGTCTTCTTCGGAAACGGTTTTGGCTTTGAGGAAAGCGTTGACGCAATGCATATCGTCAAACTTGTAGACTTTCCCTTTCTGCGTGATCAGTTCCGCGCCAAAGCGTTGATCTGAGATGGTCATCTTGCAGAAATCACAACCGTCCTCTCCAAAGCGGATGGGTTGAGGGCCTGTACCGCAACCGGAAAAGGAGAGGATAAAAAGGAGCCCGATGGCGGCGGCCTTGATTTCGAATCCCCTGGTGATCTTAACCGCTCTGCGGAGTTCCAGGTATAGGGCGATGACCAGCAACAGGCCAACGGCAATGAAAATCCATCCCCCGATGTCCGGGATGGAGTAGGCGCCGAAATTTAGCAGCTTTTTGTACCCGATGAGCGGAGGCTGATAAGCCATTCCGGGCACTTTGATGGGCGCGGTTTCGTCCAGGTTGTGGCCATAATTGTATTCCCAGCGGTAGAAGTCGATCATGGCGATGATGCCAAATGCAATTAAGAATACAACCCAGGTGATGAAGAACCAACGTCGGTTGATCAGCGCGGACAAAAGTCCGAACGCGGCGAGGATGCCGATGGCCCATGGAAGGATTTGAAATTCTACGAAGTCTTCGGTATGCAGGGTGCGCATGCCAATATAGTGGTTCAGTCCGTTGACCACTTCCACGTCTCCGGCAAGGCCCTGTGGCTTAATGATCAGGGATAGCCCTTCGGGGTATTGTGGTGCGGATAATTCAATTCTCCAGAGCGGCACAAAAAGTACAGCAAGCAGTCCCAGGGCGCAGAGGATCGAGATGATCCGGGAGAAGGGTTTTAATCGATTGTTCATGACGGAGTATTTAGAAACGGGTAACCGTGAGCCAGAGAAAAAGCCTGCCAGCTTTGATCCGGCAGGCTTTTTTCATTCATCAAATACATAGGGCCTATTTGGCTTTCGAAGTATCGGCTGCTGGCAGTTTACCCAGGTGGAAGGTAAGCGGCACATTGCTGCCGGCCGGGGAAACGCGGATATAACCCTGCATTTCCTGGTGGAGTGCGGAGCAGAAGTCCGTGCAATACATGGGGAATACACCCACGCGATCCGGTACCCATTTCAGGGTTTGGGTTTCACCGGGCATGATCAGGAGTTCCGCGTTATTGGCGCCTTTGACGGCAAAGCCATGCGGAATATCCCAGTCCTGCTCCAGGTTGGTGACGTGGAAGTAGACTTCGTCTCCAATCTTCACCCCTTCAATATTGTCCGGGGAGAAGTGGGAACGGATGGAAGTCATGTACACATGGACCTTATTGCCTTCCCGGACCACTTTGGCTTCTTTTTCGCCTTTGGCTGCATATGGATTCTTGTTCTCATCGATCTTGAAGATCTTTACGGAATTGGGCATGATGAGTGAGGCCGGTGCGGCTTGTGCGTAGTGCGGTTCACCAATGGTGGGGAAGTCGTTGATGAGCTGCATCTTATCGCCACTGATATCATAAATCTGTGCGCTCTGCGTGAGTTCCGGCCCGGTAGGCAGGTACCTGTCTTTGGTGATCTTATTGTAGGCGATCACGTACTTGGGGCTCGGCTTTTTAGAGTCGCCTCCAGGAACGCAAAGGTGGCCGATGGAGTAGAATGTGGGTGCCCGGTCCAGTACGGTCAGGTCTTTTACATTCCACTTCACGATTTCAGAAGATACGAAGAAGGAAGTGTAGGCATTGCCTTTGCCGTCAAACTCCGTGTGCAAGGGGCCCAGGCCTGGCTTCTTGACTTCGCCGTGCAGCGCTGCTTCGTACTTGATTACAGGGATGCCGCCAAAATTGCCGTCGAATGCTTTATCGCCAATGGCTTTCTGCATTTTGGTGAAGCTGAATACAGGGATCAGCGCGGCCAGTTTACCGGAACCTACGATGTATTCACCCGTGGGGTCTACGTCGCATCCATGGGGTGATTTCGGGCAGGGGATGAAGTAGCAGATATCGGCCAGTTCAGTGGGATCGAGTACGGTCACTTCGGTCCTGATTTCAGATTTGGCGGAATGCGTTTCATCGCTCCAGGTATTGTGTGCATATTTCACCTGTTGCTTCTTGCCTTTGCCTGCTTTCAGGTATTCTTCCGCTTTCTTCCAGTTCACGGCAAGGATAAAGTCCTTGTCGCGCTGCGAAGCGTTTACTTCCAGCAAGGTGTTGGCCTGCTCAGAATTGTAGCAGCTGAAGAAGAACCATCCGTGGCTGGGGCCTTTACCGGCATGGCTGAGGTCAAAGTTCACGCCGGGCAGCAGGAGCTGGAAGGCGATGTCCATCGCGCCTTCTTTCTGCACGCTGATGAAGCTGACGGTACCTTTGAAATTCTTTTTATAGGTGTCGATGGGCACATCCAGGTTATCGCCCATTGGAACAGAGAATCTTGTGCCTGCCACTACGTATTCCGTATTCTCCGTGATAAAGGGAGAGGAGTGGTTGCCGGCGCTGTTGGGCAGCTCGATGATTTCTGCGGTGCGGAAGGTTTTCAGGTCGATCCGCGCAACGCGGGGAGTATTGTTGGCGTTGCCGAAAACCCAGCGGCCGTCGATTTCACCATTTGTCTGGGAAAGTTCGGGGTGGTGGAGGTCATCCCAGGGTACCATGCCATGAGATGTGTTCAGCATGGGCTTGCTTTCCTCGCTGTATCCATATCCTTTCTCCGGGTCAACAGAGAAGACGGGGATGACGCGGAAAAGTCTTCCGGAAGGCAGGCCATAGACAGCCATCTGTCCGCTAAAGCCACCGGATACAAAATTGTAAAATTCATCGTATTTGCCGGGCGGCACATACGCTTTGACCGCTGCGTCACCGGAAACTGCCGTGGAGGCGTCTTTGGGTTTGCAACTGGTGTACGAAAGGGCTAGGGCAACTGCCGCCAGGCCCAGGATGGATTTGTTCGTCATATAACAGGTTATTATAAAGGTGGATTGAAAACAGCTTATTTCACGCCATCATTCTTGCGCATGAATTCATATACGTTGCGGGCGTCATCATCCGTCAGGTTTTGATTGGGCATACGCACCAGGCAAATCTCGAGCTGGGCCTGGGCTTCGGCGTCCTTAGCCAGCATCTCATCCACGTTGGTGGCAAAATTCATCACCCATTCCGGGGTCCGCCTGCTGGTGACACCTTTCCAGCCCGGGCCTACCAGTCGCTCATCCGTCAGTTTATGGCAGGACATGCATTTGACATCATAGACCGTCTGGCCTTTTTCTGCCATGGCTGCGTCCAGGGTGGCCCCAACTTCTACTTTGGTAAACTTGCCGATGCCCTTGCTGGCATCCGTGCTGGCTGCTGCTTCGGCCGCCGCAGGTTCGGTGCTGGCGGGTGTGGAAGCCGCAGCTTCAGATTTTTTTTCTTCAGTGCCGCCGCAAGCGAGCAGGAATGCAGCGATCCCGGTAACGAAAAGGAGTTTTTTCATGTGCTGTTCTTTGATGAATGATTGATTTCGACGGCAAGAATACGCCAGTTCAGGACCTGCCTTTATGCGTCAGGTCATATAAAGGACCTATTTGTCCTGAAACTGACCGATGTCATGCTCATAATGCGTAAAAACCTGTGTTTTGATATTCTTGCCGTGTTTTATATGACATGAATCATAGTTGGAATGATCACGATCATGCTGCGCTTTGGGATCGATGGATAGATTTGCCTCAAATCAAGGATATGTGCATACACAGTTTTTCCCCGATGATTGACGAAGATACGCTGTTGACCTGGGGTGCCACGTACAAGAAAGTGCGCAAGGAAGAAGTGATTTTCCGGGAAGGCACCCAGGGTTTTTTCTACCACCAGCTGGTCATAGGAAAAATCAAGTGGATAAACCTGGACGATAATGGCAGGGAATTTATTCAGTGCATCGTACAAGAGGGTGAGAGTTTCGGGGAACTACCCATGTTGGACGATGGATATTATGTGGCCTCTGCCGTGGCGCTGAAAGACAGCCTCATCCTGCGCTTGCACAAGGAAATATTCCTTCAGTTGCTGAGGGAGAATCCACAGATTCATTTTAAGTTCACGCGGATCATGACGGAGCGTTTGAGGCAGAAATTTATTTTTCTGAAGGAATTGTCTAACCAGGGTCCGGAGCGGAAAATCTGGACCATCCTCAACTATTACAAAGAAGATGGTGATGGAGGCATGCCCGGAAGAAAGCGAATCAACCTAACCCGCCAGCAGATTGCCAATATGACCGGACTGCGCGTGGAGACCGTCATCCGGACCATCAAGAACCTCCACGATGAGGGTAGGCTCATGATCGATAAAGGCAAGGTTTTTTGCTAAACCTGCGTATACGCATAAAATAGTACAATTTGTTTTGATTGTTTTGTTTTACCGGCGGGCAAAGCCCGCCGTTTTATCATGATGGCAAGCAGTATTTTCCGCAGATGGGCAGTCCTTTCACTGCTTAATTTCGTGATCCTTGCATTGGTGGGGGTCCTGCTCAGGTACAAAATCATCCTGCCCCTTCCGGGCGTTCACCAGAAAAATCTCCTGCATGGGCACTCCCATTTTGCTTTCAGCGGATGGGTGGGTATGGCCCTTTTCACCGGAATAACCTGGGTGATTTATCGCTATAACGGGGGTCTGGACCTGAAAAAATACAACCGGCTTTTCTGGCTGGGCCAACTGTCTGCCTTTGGGATGTTGCTCACCTTTCCCTTTATGGGTTATAAATGGCCTTCCATCAGTTTTTCTACCCTATCCGTTCTGTTCTCCTACCTGCTGGCCTACCGGGTATGGGTAGACGCAGGTAAGGGAAGCCTGCCCAGGCCTGTCATGCTGTGGTTTCGCGCGGCTGTTGTCATGCTGGTGCTCTCTACCTTTGGTACTTTTTTCCTGGCCTGGCTGATGATGCAGAAGGGATACAGCCAGGAACTGTACATCGGCTCCGTGTACTTTTTTCTGCACTTTCAATACAATGGCTGGTTCCTTTTTGCGATACTGGGATTTTTCTATTGCTTCCTCTCTTATATTCCATACCAGGCCGGTTGTTACAGCCGCTCCCAGGTTTTCTGGTTGCTGGTGACAGCCTCCCTGCCGGCCTATTTTCTGAGCGCACTTTGGATGCGCTTACCCGGCTGGATGTATTGGACTGCCGTATTGGCCGGTATGCTTCAACTGGCGGCCCTCTATTATTTTACCCTGACCCTGCTGCGTTGTGTGCGCGGCACCCGCGCGGCGGTATCACCTTTTGTGAAATGGCTTTGGGGGTTTGCGCTGCTGGCCTTTGTGCTGAAAATCCTCATGCAGGCCTTGTCCGTCATACCATCCATTACGCATTTCGCCTTCGGGTTCCGCCCCATCGTCATCGGTTACCTGCACATGGTCCTGCTGGGCCTGGTCAGTTTTTTCATCATGGGCTTCTTCGTGCAGGTGAAACTCATCCGGCTGGATACATCACTGGGAAGGACGGGTATGATCTTATTTATCGCTGGCGTGTCGTTGATGGAGGCTTTGCTGATGCTACAGGGGCTATATTCCATATGGTTCATGGCGATACCGAAGGCCAGTCATGTCTTGTTTGTTTTTTCCCTGCTTATTTTTGTTGGCTTATTGTTTTTGCTGCTTGGGCAACGCAGGCGGCACCCGCCCGGCATCGCGGAATACTGATCATCAAGTTTCCAGGATATCGAGCAAAGCAGTGCCAGGTGAGGTATTGATCAGAGGATTTCCAATATTTCCAGCACGACTTGCCGGGTCAGTTCCCATTCGGCCTCCAAAAGGCAGTATGGCGGCATTAGATATACCGTGTTCCCAAGCGGACGGATATAGACGCCTTTCTCCATGGCCGCACGGGTGAATTGCCCGCTGAGATCATTCAGGTATCCGTCCTCGCCCTGCGCAATGTCAAAGGCGATGATGGTGCCGAGCGAACGGACCTGCCGGATTTTTTTCGGGTATGCATGGGCGTAATCCTCGAGTTGTGCGCGGAGATCCCGGGTCTTTTCACAGAGCCATTCAATCTGCAGCAGGCAGGTTTCCTGCATCAGCAGGTCAAGGCTGGCCAGTGCGGCGGTGCAGGCGAGGGGATTGGCCGTGAAGGAATGCCCGTGAAAAAAGGTGAGCTTTTTTTCTGCGTGTGCATAGGCTTCATAAATGCGTGCGTTGCAGGCAGTGACACCAAGGGCCATGGTGCCACCGGTGAGTCCCTTGCTGAGACAGATGATATCCGGCTTTTTGTGCAGGTATTCGCTGGCGAAGAATTTTCCGGTTCGCCCAAAGCCCGTCATCACCTCATCGGCAATGCAGATCACTTCATGGGCCTTCATGGTGTTGAGCAGCTCGTTCAGGGTATAGGCATCATGGATCTGCATGCCGCCGGCGCCCTGCACCAGGGGTTCATAGATAAAACACGCTGCTTCAGGGCCATGCTGATGTACGATGGCTTTTAATGCGCCGATATTTTCGGGATTTGGCGGATCCAGGAAGATCACGTCAAAGAGCAGGTTGTGAAACGCCATGGTAAACACGCCACGATCGCTTACGCTCATCGCACCAAACGTATCCCCGTGATAAGCGTTTTTCAGCGCAAAGATTTTTTGACGGCGTGGAGCCTGCTGACGGTTCCACCAGTATTGCACCGCCATTTTCAGGGCTACTTCCGTAGCGGTGGAACCATTATCGGAATAAAAAATCCGGTTGCAATCGCCGGGCAGGATCGATGCCAGTTGTTCCGCCAGCTTTACGGCAGGCTCGTGTGTGAAGCCGGCAAAAATGACCTGCTCCAGGGTCAGGGCCTGTTGATAGATTTTTTCCGCGATGTAGGGATGTGCGTGCCCATGGAGGTTGACCCACCAGCTGCTGATGGCGTCAATATAGTACCGACCCTCCGCGTCAATAAGCAGGCTGCCCTGGCCGCGTGTGATCAGCAGGGGGACGGGATCCGCCGGTTGGCGGGTAAATGGGTGCCATATATATTGCAGGTCTTTGGAAACCAGTTCATTTGTCATCAGGCAAATATAAATTGGAGAGAGTCACCGCTAATGGAAATCAGCCGTTGTTCTAACCTGGATCATGGATTGGTTTGACGTTCGGGCCCAATTTTACACCGTTCATTCCATTCCAAGCGAAAAAACCCCTCAACATGAAAAAAGAATACTGGATCAAGGTGGGCAATGTGGACAACCGCCTGGTTGTTTTCCTCAACGGTGAAATGATTTGGGACAGTGGCATCATCCAAAACGATCCCCAGCTGCATAAGGCGGTTGAGATTACGCACCTGCTCAATACGCAGGAAGGTTTTTCCAATGAATTGATTTTTGAAGGCTTCAACGATACTTTTTCTGAATCCGGAAACCCTGAGGATTTGAATCCCTGGCATTTCAGCTATCGCGTGGTGTGCAGAACCATCGATGATCATGGCCAGATGATGGACGAGAGCGATGTGATCCATCCATACGATGAGAAACACGTATCCAATCCCAATATCAGGGCGCTGAACAATTCTTACGTGCTCAAGCGCAAAAACGGCGAGTTTCGCGTGATTTCCAACGCGCTTTCACAGGAGTTTGCCGGTTAACCTTTCCCGGGCATGCCCAGGAATTTTAGGTTCCTGACGATCCCCCGGTATTTTGACCTGGCCATGGCGTGACGGGAGAAAATTTTCTTGAAGCTTTCTTCCGTCAACGCTTCCCATTCCGCCAGTCCAAAAGAAAGGATCTCCGTCAGCGGCTCCAGGTCCGGCTCCTGGTGCGGCTTTGCAAAGCGGTTCCAGGGACATACTTCCTGGCAGACATCGCACCCAAACATCCAGTTGTTGAATTTCCCCTCCATCTCACGGGGGATCATCATTTCTTTGAGTTCGATGGTGAAATAGGAAATGCAGGCGCTCCCGTCCACCACTTTGTCAGGGCCGATGGCTCCCGTGGGACAGGCATCCACGCATTTTCTGCAGGATCCGCAGTAGTCTTTGGCATAGGGTGGGTCCGGCTCCAGGGCCAGGTCCGTAATGAGGGTGGCGATGAAGAAATACGAGCCGATGTTGCGGTTGATCAGGTTGCCGTTTTTGCCCACCCAGCCCAGCCCGCTTTTCTGCGCCCAGCTCCTTTCCAGCACAGGTGCGGAGTCCACGAAACCGCGACCGCCAATTTCGCCTATGCTTTTCCGTATAATTTCCAGAAAGTGGTTGAGTTTGGCCCGGATGATCTCGTGATAATCCAGCCCGTAAGCATAGCGGGCGATCTTTGGTGCATCCCTGGGCTGCGTTTCCTCTGGATAGTAATTAAGCAAGAGGGTGATGACAGATTTAGCGCCGGGCACCAGATTGGTGGGGTCCACCCTCATCTCGAAATGATTTTCCATATAAGCCATGGAACCGTGTAACCCCTTGTTCAGCCAGGCTTCCAGCCTCCGCGCGTCCTCGTCCAGCCTTTCAGCTTTTGCAATTCCGCAAAACTGGAAGCCAAGCGAAGAAGCAGTGTTTTTTATGAATGCCTCAAACATTTTTAGATTAGCTTATTAACTGATTAGCTCATTGAATGAAGTCTGATAACGCATATACTGTATTGGCAAATTTGCGTGAACGGAAAGACAAAGACGAACCAATTAATGAGCTAATCCTTCACATCCACTTCTTCTTTGAAGGCAACATAAAAATCCCGCTTCATATCATCCTTTTCCTGCCTGGGAAGGATGACCGCGGCATAGTTCCTTTTCCAATCGATCCAGGCCCAGAACCCGAAGAGTCCCGGGCAGCCATGCACCCGTGGATTGCCCTGCGGATCCGCGTCCTGTATCCAGGAACCCATGGTATAGGTAAATCCGGTTGCGATCGGGGGCGTGTAACGGTTAGGCACACCTGTAAACTGGGGTTTCAGCAGTTCGGCCACGGAGGCTTCGCTGAGGATTTGTTTCCCGGCATGCATGCCTTTGTTCATGAGCATGGTGAGGAAAATCATATAGTCATTGGCCGTGGAAGCCGCGCCTCCCGCGGGATTGATGGCCCCGCTTTCCGCGTAAAAACTGGTGTTGCGCATGTTCAGGGGACGGAATAGCTTTTCCTGTGCCAGTCGGTCGAAACTCTTCCTCGTCATCACTTCCAGCGCCCTCGCAGCAATGTTCGGTCCGATGACGCTATAGTTAAATCCTGTCCCCGCATTGTCCTGGATTTCTCTTTTGGAGGCAAAAGCCTCCACCTCCGCTTCGAGACTGGGGAACTTGTTTCGCTGCACCAGTTTGAGGACATTACCCGGCTCGCTTTCGATGCCGGTGGTGTGCGCCAGGCATTGCCGGAAGGTGATATAACCTTTCAGGTATTTCTCGAATATGGGCAGGTATTTGCTCACTTTGTCGTCCAGGGAAATCTTTCCCTCATCCACCATCACCATAACCACAGCGGCAGTCAGCCACATGCTCCCCTGTCCGATGGGAGCGGCGGTCTTCATCTTAAATTCCTCGGTCTCGTATTTATAGATCGTTTTTGCATCCTGGTTGACCAGTACGGCGATGTCCTTTCCCAGGGCTTTCTGGTTTTGCTTGATCAGGGCATCCAGGGCTTTGGCGTCCGGCTGGGCCTCCATACGGGGGGAGACCAACTGCAAGAATAGCAGGAAAATCAGGAGGCGACTGCTTTTCAGGCAGATTAGCCGGGTTTTAACTGTCATCATTTCAGGTCTTTTGGGCTTGGTGCAGGTTTTGACGCTTCTTGAACGTAAAACATCAGATAAATATGAATTTAAACAACTTTACGATAAAGGCTGCAGAAGCCATTCAACAGGCTCAGCAACTGGCATTCAATGCTTCCAATCCCCAGATTGAAACGGAGCATATCCTGAAAGCGTTGCTGGACCAGCAGGATTCTCCTGTGGACTTCCTACTCAAGAAAAACAATGTTACGGTCAACCTGGTTGAAAGCAAATTGGATGAGCTTCTGGCCAGGCTGCCAAAGACCCAGGGCGAAGCTGCGCAAAGCATCAGCCGGGACGCCAACCAGGTGGTCCTGCGTGCGGGCTCAGTTCTCAAGTCCTTTGGCGATGAATTCGTGACGCCGGAACACCTGCTCCTGGCAATCGTTCAGGGCAACGACGCGGCTGCAAAGCTTTTGAAAGACTCGGGCCTTACGGATAAAGGACTGGTCACGGCCATCAAAGACCTGCGCAAGGGAGACACAGTGAAAAGCCAGACCCAGGAGACCCAGTTCAACGCGTTGAATAAATATGCGAAGAACCTGATTGAATTGGCGCGCCAGGGAAAGCTGGACCCGGTGATCGGAAGGGACGAAGAAATTCGTCGCACCCTGCACATCCTCTCCCGTCGCTCTAAAAACAACCCCATCCTCGTGGGTGAACCCGGTGTGGGTAAAACCGCCATTGCCGAAGGCCTGGCCATGCGCATCGTGAATGGCGACGTGCCGGAAAACCTGAAATCAAAAATCATCTACGCGCTGGACATGGGTCAGCTCATCGCCGGCGCCAAATACAAGGGAGAATTTGAGGAGCGATTGAAAGGCGTGGTGAAGGAAGTAGCCACCAGCGAAGGTGAAATCATCCTCTTCATTGACGAGATCCATACCCTGGTGGGTGCGGGTGGAGGAGAAGGGGCAATGGATGCCGCCAATATCCTGAAACCGGCCCTGGCCCGCGGTGAACTCCGTGCCATCGGCGCCACTACGTTGAACGAATACCAGAAGTATTTTGAAAAAGATAAGGCCCTCGAACGCCGCTTCCAGAAAGTGATGATCGATGAGCCCTCTTTGGAAGATGCCATCTCCATCCTGCGCGGCCTCAAAGACCGTTATGAGACGCACCACCATGTGCGCATCAAGGATGAAGCCATCATTGCGGCGGTGGAACTATCCAACCGCTACATCACAGATCGTTTTTTACCGGATAAGGCCATTGACCTGATCGACGAAAGTGCGGCCAAACTCAGGCTGGAAATGAATTCGATGCCGGAGGAGCTGGATAAGTTAGAGCGACAAATACGCCAACTTGAAATTGAGCGCGAAGCCATCAAACGCGAGAACGATGAGGCCAAGTTGAAAGAACTGAATACGGAGATCGCCAATTTGAGTGTTGAACGGGACACTCTCAAAGCCAAGTGGAAAGAGGAAAAAGAACTGGTGGAAAAAGTGCAGACCGCCAAGGCCGAGATCGAAAGCCTGAAGACGGCTGCCGAACGTGCGGAAAGGGAAGGCGATTATGGTAAAGTGGCCGAGATCCGTTACGGAAAAATGAAAGAGCAGGAGGCAGAAATCAGGAAACTGACGGAAGAGTTGGCTACAAGTTCTGAGAAACGCCTGCTCAAGGAAGAAGTGGACGCGGAGGATATCGCGGAGAATGTGGCCAAAGCCACGGGTATTCCGGTGAGTAAGATGTTGCAAAGCGACCGGGAGAAGCTGCTTCACCTGGAAGATCACCTGCATCAGCGGGTGGTGGGTCAGGAAGAAGCCATCACGGCCGTTTCAGACGCCATCAGGCGGAGTCGCGCCGGCCTCCAGGACCCGCGCAAACCCATCGGATCATTCATTTTCCTGGGAACCACGGGTGTGGGTAAGACAGAGCTGGCCAAGGCCCTGGCGGAATACCTCTTTGACGACGAGGGCATGATGACCCGGATCGATATGAGTGAGTATCAGGAAAAACATACGGTCTCGAGGCTTGTGGGTGCGCCTCCCGGTTATGTAGGATATGATGAAGGCGGTCAACTCACGGAATCGGTCAGGCGAAAACCATACAGTGTGGTCCTGCTCGATGAGATCGAGAAAGCACATCCGGATGTGTGGAACGTGCTCCTGCAGGTGCTGGACGATGGTAGGCTGACGGACAATAAGGGAAGGGTGGTGAACTTCAAGAATACGATCATCATCATGACCTCGAACATCGGCAGTCACCTGATCCAGGACGCATTTGACAACGTGGACGAAGAAAATGTGGAAGAAGCCACTTCAAAGGCCAAGGTGGAAGTGATGAGCCTGCTGAGGCAAACCATCCGGCCGGAGTTTCTGAACCGGGTGGACGAGATCATCATGTTCCAGCCGCTGCTGAAGAAGGAGATCCGCAAGATCATCGAGATACAACTGGACAACCTGAAAGAACTGGTGGCAGCCAACGGCATCGACCTCCGGTTTACCGGCTATGCCATCGACTTCCTGGCGGAGAACGGCTATGACGCGCAATTCGGTGCCCGCCCGCTGAAGCGACTGATCCAGAAGGAAATCGTCAACCAGCTTTCCCGCCGCATCCTGGCAGGAGACATCGATAAGACGAAGCCTGTGGTGGTGGATGTGTTTGACGGGGTGGTGGTGTTCAGGAATGAATCTGAAAGGGTGGCAGGGTGATTGGATTGGCTGATTAGCTCATTAGCTGATTAGTTAATTGATTGAGTGAAGTCTCAGTAGACCTGTTTGCCTTTGAATGAATGAGCAAATCAGCTAATGAGCTAATTGAAAAAACATGGCATACAAAAACAAGGCAGTTGATATCATCCCACCCAGGCATATCTGGGTGGGGGAGGCCACGGCACCCGTGACCATTGTGGAGTTCGGTGATTATGAAAGCGAGGATTGTGCGGCACTGCAGGAGGTGATCCGTAAACTGCTGGCTTTTTATGAGGGGAAGGTCCGGTTCCAGTTCCGTCATTTTCCGCTAACACAGGTGCACCAGAAAGCGCATAAAGCCGCTGAGGCATCGGTAGCTGCTTCGCAGCAGGGGAAGTTCTGGGAAATGCATAACCTGCTTTTTCAGCATCGGCGTAACCTGGGCAGCATCAGCCTGAATGAATACGCGCAGGAGGCCGGGGTGAAGGACAAGAATTTCATCCCCAACCTGATCGATTCCGTTTATGGTTGGACTGTGCGGGCAGACCTGCTCGAAGGCATTGAAATGGGAGTGCGCGAAGTCCCTGCCATTTTCATCAACGGCGAGAGATTCAAGGGCTCCCCTTCTTACGCCAACCTCAGCAAAGCGGTGGATGAAGCGCTGAGGAAAGCGAAGCGCAAGCGTGCCTGAGTGAAGGTTTTTTTTATATCTTGGAAGGCAAAGCCTTCAAGATGTTGAAATCCTTCTTTTTCGTGGTTTCGTTCTCCTTCTTCCTGCTGACCGCCATCGCCCAATCCAAAACAGCTCCTGCTGCGGTAGCTACGGATCCCACAGGGGTACAGACGGTGCAGTCGCGCGGCAGTGTCACAGTAGGCGGTAAGCTGATCAACTATACCACTCAGACGGGGTATCTTGACCTGCGCAACGATACCGGCAAGCTGATTGCCAAGATGTTTTTCACCTACTACCGCAAGGATGGGGAAGACCCCACGCGCCGGCCGGTATGTTTCACTTTCAACGGTGGTCCAGGTTCTTCTTCCGTATGGTTGCACATGGGAGGCCTCGCCCCCAAGCGGGTGGCGCTGGACGATATGGGTGCCGCGCCTGCGCCGCCTTACAGCATTATTTCCAACGAGTATAGCTGGATCGATAAAACGGACCTGGTCTTCATCGATCCGGTGAGTACAGGCTACAGCAGACCCGCACCGGGCGAGAGTCCGAAACAGTTTCACGGCTACAATGAGGATATTTCCTCGATGGGCAATTTCATCCAGGCATTTCTTTCCCGTTACCAGCGCTGGGGATCGCCCAAATACCTGGCGGGAGAAAGCTATGGCACTACAAGGGCTGCGGGGCTGAGCAAATATTTACAGGATCGTTACCGCGTATACATCAATGGCATCTTCCTGATCTCCGCCATTTTGAATTTTGGTACGAACGACTACTATCCCGGCAATGACCTGCCCCGCGCGCTCTATCTTCCCACTTTTACAGCCGCCGCCTGGTATCATAAAAAACTCACGCCCGCTTTGCAACAGAAACCACTGAAGGAAGTGCTGAGGGAGAGCGAGCAGTTTGCCATTGGCGAGTATGCTTCAGCGTTGGTGAAAGGCGGTTGGCTGAGTGATGCGGAGAAAGAGGCCGTGGCCACCAAAATGGCCCTGTATACCGGGCTCTCCAGTCAATATTGCCTGGACGCCAACCTGAGGGTGGTGGAGGACCGGTTCTATAAGGAACTGAGGAGGAAAGATGGGTTGACGATTGGGCGACTGGACGGCAGGTTTACCGGTCGCGACCTGGACGATGCTGGCGAGAATGTGTCCTTTGATCCCTCCTTTGCCAATATTGACGGGCCCTTCACCACGGCCATGAACGACTATTTCAATCGCGAACTTGGCTTCAAGGAAGAGAAGACCTATAATATATTCGGCGATGTGCGGCCCTGGAATTACAACAACGTGCAGAACCAGTTCCTGAACGTGGCGGAAAGCCTGCGCGATGCAATGGCCAAGAACCCGTCTTTAAAAGTCTATGTGGGCGGCGGTTACTATGATTTCGCCACGCCCTATTTCACTGCGCAATATGATGTGGAACACATGATGCTCCGTCCGGAACAACGCAAGCGCGTGAAATTCTATTTCTATGAATCAGGGCATATGTATTATATCCACAAGCCCTCGCTCATTCAGTTCAAGAAGGACGTGGATGAATTTTTCGACTGGGATGTCAAATAGGAAGTCGGCTCGCTGACTGAAGTTCTAAACCAAACTCACGAAGAGGTTGCATGGGTGTCCTGAGGAATGGACTGTTCAGTATCAGTGGTTGTGATTATTCCGTTCTAAAACACATTCAACCCGGGGTAACTCGGGTTTTTTATTCTTACGCGAAAGGTAGAAGGATCGGGCAAAAAAAAGCAGGTATTGGATACCTGGTTCTAGTTAATTATATTTTTTGGCAGAGATCAAGCCTTGTGCAAACTGAAGTCAGCTGCCCCTGCTACCTCGATGCGGCGCATTGGAGCGGTTGCCGCCAGGCCTGCTACCTCCAGGCCTGCCACCACCTGGTCTTCCGCCTCCGGGTCTTCCACCTCCCGGTCTTCCGCCTCCTGAACGTTTCTCCGGGTTGTATTCCGGCACGGGCCCAAGGGACTCGGGCACTTTGGCCTTGGTCACGTGCTTGCCGATGAGTTTTTCGATCTGGGCGAATTTGCGGTGTTCTTTTTCCGTCACAAAAGTGATGGCGGTACCGGTGGTTTCCGCGCGGGCGGTGCGACCGATCCTGTGTACATAGTCCTCGCCGTCGTGCGGCACGTCGTAGTTGATGACCAGTTCAATATGGTCGATGTCGATTCCGCGGCTCAGGATATCCGTGGCAACGAGGATGGGTAAGCGTTTATTGGAGAAAGCGCGCAGCACTTCCTCGCGCTGGCTCTGTTCAAGGTCGGAATGGATTTCTTCCGCAGGAAATCCGGCCTTTTTCAATTGACGCGTCAGCTGTTTGACATTGTCTTTCTTGGAACAGAATACCAGGATGGATTTATAGCTCTTGTCTTTGAGCAGCATCTTTACCAGTGGGATTTTCTGCGATTCGTAGATTACAAATGCTTCCTGCTGGATTTTTTCAGGCGGCCTGGAAATGGCAATGTTGACTTCCACCGGATTCTTGAGAATGGCCTGCGAGAGCGAACGGATTTTAGGCGGCATCGTAGCGGAGAAAAGCAGGGTTTGCCTGCTTTGCGGCAGGTAGGAGATGATGCGCATGATGTCATCGTTGAAACCCATGTCCAGCATACGATCTGCCTCATCCAGGACCAGGTACTTCAATTCCTTCAGTTTCACATATCCCATATTGATATGGGCGATGAGTTTTCCTGGTGTACTGACCACGATGTCCGCGCCCTTGCTCAGGGCAATTTTTTCCTGGACGAAAGAATTGCCATCGCCCCCGCCGTAGACGGCAATGGAACTCAGGCTGGTGAAATAGGTCAGTCCGTCCAGGTGGGTGCTGATCTGCACGGCCAGTTCCCGTGTAGGGACGATGATCAGTGCGTTGATATGATGATCGGACGAAGGTTCCGTGGCCAGTTTGTGGAGCAGCGGCAGCAGAAAGGCAGCTGTTTTACCGGTTCCTGTTTGGGCACAGGCAATGATATCCCTGCCTTCCATGATGGAGGGGATGACCTGGGCCTGGATGGGAGTGGCTTCTACATAACCCGCTGCTGCGATGGCTTCGAGGATATTCTCGTGGAAGCCTAATTCAGTAAACTTCAATGTAATAGATCGTTGGAGTGAAATTTGAAGGCAGGAAGGTACGATTTTTTGGGCAGCTATCCCGTGTCCAGGGCCCAGCCTGCAGCCAGGCCGTTTATTAAGGGGTTTGAACAGGCCCTAACTTGCGGCATGGGAGCATCGCCGCAGCCGTTTTTTGTATATTCAAGGGATGATTCGATTCAACGCGGAAATACGGAAATTCCAGCAGCAGGGGGAGAAGACCGGCTGGACCTATGTACTGATCCCCGCTGAACTGGCGGAACAACTTGATCCTGGGAACCGGAAAAGCTTCCGGGTCAAAGGCAGGCTTGATCAGCTATCCGTATCTGCCCTGGCCATCCTGCCTATGGGCGAGGGAAATTTCATCCTGCCCCTGAACGGGGAGATGCGGAAGAAGTTGCGGAAGGCAAAGGGCGAAATGCTGCATTTGGAGCTTGCCCGGGACAACAACCCGGATCCGGTGCCCATGCCGGGGGATTTCGCGGAATGCTTGGCCGATGAACCCGGTGCCAAGGCTTTTTTCCATCAGATGCCCGGGTCCCACCAGCGCTATTATATAAAATGGATCAACGGCGCCAAGACAGAGCAGACCCGTATCAAGCGGATCGCCCAGGCAGTCAACGGGCTGGCACAGAAGCATTTATACGGTGAAATGATCCGGAGCCTGAAAGGATGAACTGGTCAGGGGATCAAGGTTCAACGAGCATTTTAAGAATGCCTTGGAAAGCGCCGGGTACAGGTTGCCTCCGCTTATCGATCGCTCATTTTGATCACTTCTTCCTCCCTGATCTTCCTGTCCAGGTAAAAAGTTCCAAATGGGACCAGGGACAGAAGGAATGCCATTGTCACTTTTCCCAAATTCCATTTTTCAGCAATCCAGACCCGGAAAAGGGCGTACATGAATGCTACAAAAAGAGCGCCGTGGATGGATCCCATGATTTTGACGGCCATGGGCATGCCGGCCATGTATTTGAGTGGCATGGCCAGTCCCAATAAGAGCAGGTAGGAGATGCCTTCAATATTGCCGATAAAGCGCAGCGTGGAAAGGGGGGATTTAAACATGGCCTGGTTCGAGTGGACGCAAAAATAAGTTCTCGGTCCGAACATCATCCAAAAATCATATTGCACTTTTTTTTTGATTGGGGAATTACCGTAACTTTTCCGGGCGTCGAAGCTCAAGGTCGGGTTTACGATCAATTATTCATCATTTAAAAAAATAAGGATCATGTCAGAAAATTTATCCAATGCAATGGGGGAGTCAACTCCTAAAATCACTGCAGAAACATCCAGCACCGTAGATAAAATAACAGCCGCGGCAGACAATATTGTAGCCAAGGCGGGCGATGCGCTTGACAAGTTGGAAGACAAGGCAGAAGAGCTTTGGGATAAAGCCAAAAGCACCGAAATTGGCACTAAAGCCGGCGATGCGCTTGACAAGCTTGAAGACAAGGCAGAGGAACTCTGGGACAAGGCGAAGTCAGGAGAACTGACTGCCCAGGCCAAGGAAGCATTCCGTGATGCGAAGGATGAAGCCGGTAAACTCTGGGACAAGGTTATGGACAAGCTCGACGGGGACGACACGGATGCCCCTGATACGGAAAAACAAGCTTGATTGGAATAGCAAAAGCCGGCAAACGCCGGCTTCTTTTTTTCTACGGGTTGTCAAGGGGATTTATTTGTATCTTGCACGCTAAAATAATTCATTGAATTCCTGCGTTTTAGTCTGAAACCAATCAACCAGTGTACTGTATGAAATCCACGCGTATCCTTACGCCGGCCATCCTTTTTGGGGCCCTGATCCATGCTTCCTGTAGCAACGTTAAATCTGAAGCCGTTGCAACAATGGACTCTATTTCCACCCAAAATGCAACGGTGAAGCTGGATACCCCGGCTGTTGCTTTGGTGGTTCCCACTGATACTGCTTCCTACCAGGCCAAGCTGAAGTATATGAGCAACGGGGACACCACAGGTAAATGGCCGGCCAGTGCGGCCATTCCCATGGAGGGTGCCATCCTTCCTTTTAAACGCGTTATCGCCTATTATGGCAACCTTTACTCAACCCGGATGGGTATCCTGGGAGAGCTTCCCAAGGACCAGATGCTGGCGAAGTTGAAAGAAGAATGCCAGAAATGGCAGAAAGCAGATCCGCAGACGCCCGTTCAACCTGCCCTGCATTACATTGCGGTGACTGCGCAGGGTTCAGCTGGAAAGGACGGCAAATACAGGCTGCGCATGCCTTTCAAGGAAATTGACAAAGTATTGGCCATGGCTGAGGAAGCCAAAGCCATTGTGTTTGTGGATATCCAGGTTGCATTGAGTACGATCCAGGCTGAATTGCCGTTGCTGGTGGAATACCTCAAGAAACCCAATGTGCACCTGGGCATCGACCCTGAGTTTTCCATGAAAGGCGGGCAGGCTCCCGGGAAAGTGATTGGCAGCTATGATGCGTCGGATATCAATTTCTGCACGGAATACCTGGCAAAACTGGTGCGTGAAAATAATCTGCCGCCCAAAATACTGGTGGTGCATCGTTTTACGGGGCCAATGGTAACCAATTACCGGAATATCAAAACTTGTCCAGAGGTTCAGATCGTCATGCACATGGATGGATGGGGTGAGCCGGCCAAGAAAGTGAGCACTTACCGTTCCTTTATTTACAGCCAGCCCGTTCAGTTCACCGGGTTTAAGTTGTTCTACAAAAACGATCTGAAGAGGCCTCCTCATAAGTTCATGAACCCGGAGGACCTGATGAAACTCAAACCGCATCCGGTGTATATTCAATACCAGTAAATCAAATTAAAAAAGTCCGGTGTTCAGCCGGACTTTTTTCTTGCAGTTGGTTTTGGTGGTCTAATCAAACCAGGGGGTTATAAAAGCATATCATCGTTGAGGCCTGATAACGAAGTAAGAGCAGGGGAGGTGTTCCGTGAAGGTTGTATTTGTAAAACAATGGAATAAAATCGAATTGACAAAAAAATAATGTTGCAATCCAAATTTTCTTCAGCTTCCCCCGGTGGTATACATTTTATAAATAATATATGCCAGTACGATCAGTAGGATAAGCATAGCCGTGGTGAACAGTAGCCAGCCAGGAAAAGCAAGTCTGTTCCGAAGCTTCATTTTATTCCTTTTTTCCGCATTCTTTTTCAGTTGCGTATTGAGTTCATGAAGGATGGACGCAATTTTCTGTTTGTCTTTCATCTGGCCCAGTCCCTCCATGGCGTCATCCATAAATTCGGAGTCGGCCAACTGCGCTTCCACTTCATGCTTTTCCGCATCGCTCAGTTTTCCTTCCAGGTAGTCCATCAGTTTTTGCGGATTCAGCTGCGATCCCTGGGTCAATATGTCCGTCCACTTCTCTTTCATGACTGTCCGAGTTTCCTGAGCAAAAGTATCTTTAAGTTCCGTTTGCCGTTTTGAATATAACTTTTGACCTGCATATACTTATAGCCGGTCATATCAGCAATTTGCTGGTATGTTTTTCTTTCCAGGTAGAAAGCTTCCACACAGGCCCTCTGTTCCGGGGCCAATTCCAGGAGGGCTTCTTCCATCAGGGTGAACTGGCGGTCTTTTAACAACTGCTGCAGTTGCACATCTTTTCCGTCATCCGCCTGGAGCCCCAGTTTCTCATCCACTTCCAACGGTTGATGCGGTTGTTGACGCAGTTTCATCAGGCAGTGATTACGGGTTACGGTATACAGCCAGCTTTTGATATAGGTGACCGGGTAACGCGGCAGTTCGGTGAGTGCTTTCAGGAAAACCTGTTGCACGGCGTCTTTGGCCTCATCCTCGTCTTTAAGGTATTTCATGGAAACACCAAAAAGCAGGAGCGTATACCTTTCCAGCAATATACCCAGCCATTGGTTATTACCCGTGCGATGGAATCTTACCAGCAGTTCCTGGTCCGTATATCGGGAATCGTTGGTTGGCATATGGAATCCTCTTTGTAGGATGCTGTTTCAGCGCTTTTCCATATGGACCTTCACCGGTTTTAACAGCCTCTTTACTTCTTGTCGAAAAAAAGCATTTTGACGGCCAGCACAATCATCAGGATCGCAAAAATTTTCTTCACGGACTCCTGGGGGAGGCTAAGGGAAAATTTGCTGCCCAGGTAACTCCCCGCCACAAAACCTACGGCGAGCAGGGCTGCGTAGCGGAAATCCACATAGCCTTTTTTATAATAATTTATGACGCCCAGGATGCCAACGGGGAAAAGCAGGAGTGCCAGGGAATTGCCCTGTGCCTGGTGCTGGGTGAAAGCCAGGAAGTATACCAATGCTGGCACGATGATGACACCTCCTCCAATGCCAACCATGCCGCTGGCAAAGCCGGCTGCCAGGCCGATGATGACCAGCAAGATGAGGATTTTTACATCCATTTGTTTTTGGTTTAAAGGGTTGTTCATACTCCTTTCTTGAAACTCTCTTTGTAAAAGTCCAGCGCTTCCGTGATGATTTTCAAAGCGGTTGCTTTGTCCTGGAATTCTTCTACTTTGACGGTTTTGTTTTCGAGTTTCTTATACTCTTCAAAAAAATGCCGGAGTTCGAGGAAAAAATGCGGAGGCATTTCTTCAATATTATTGATGTAGTTGACACTCGGATCCCGGTTGGCTACGGCAATGATCTTATCGTCCGCATCCCCGCTGTCCACCATCTGCATCACGCCAATCACTTTGGCTTCCACCAGGGTCAGCGCCTGAACGCTCACGCTGGACAGCACGAGGATATCCAGCGGGTCCTTGTCGTCCCCATAGCTTTGGGGGATAAAGCCATAGTTGATGGGATAGTGAAAGGAGGAATGAATCACGCGGTCCATCTTGAGCAGTCCGCTGGGTTTGTCAATTTCATATTTTGCCCTTTCCCCTTTTGGGATTTCAATCACTGCGTTGACAATCCGCGGAGCCTGATCTCCCGGCGGGACGCCATGCCAGGGATGTAGTACAGTCAGCATAATTTGATTAAATGTCCATAAAACTAGGGAATTCTTTTCACTGCATGCTGCCGGGTCTGAAAGCCGGGCCGCTGATCCGGTCTGCTACTTCACGATGGTCATGCCCAGCCAGGCAGCCAGAATGCTAAGCACTATGCTCGCCGTCATATAGAGCAGCATCATACTATACTGCCCCTGCTTCATCAGCATGATATTCTCATAAGAGAAAGCGGAGAACGTGGTGAATCCTCCGCAGAGGCCTGTGGTCAGGAGCAACCGGTTGTCCGGGTTAAGCCATCTGCCATCCCGGTCTGTGGCATAGAGCCATCCTATCAGGAAGCATCCCAGGACATTGATCAGCAACGTAGGCAAGGGGAAGCGGGTGGGGGCGATGGCATAGATTCCCCGGCCAACCAAAAAGCGTGCGACGCCGCCCAGGGCGCTGCCGATTGCTACAAATAAAACCTGACGGATCATGGATCGTTATTTCAAGGCCTCATCTCCGGAAAAAGTGTATTTGAAGTCGATGTACCAGTTGCCGTCCCGCTGCACCACTTTCAGGTTGGCCGGCTTGTTGGACCATGAATTCTGAAAATTCACGATGGACACCGTATCGTTTACGGGATCCACCTTGTTGATGATGATATTGGCTTCCTTAAGGTTTCGTTTATCCTTATCTGTTTGCTTTAGCATGTGCGCACGGTACCGGGCAAATAGTTCGAGGTCGTCTTTTTCCGGCAGGATATACATCTCCGCTTTCTCGTAATTGCCATCCAGCACGGCGCGCACGAATTCGCGGCCTGCATCCAGCGCATCTTCGGGTTTTTTGAAGCCCTGTGGGTCCGAGCAGGAAAGGAAAAACAGGAGCACCGGCAGGGCTCCTGAAGTCAGGATTCGTTTATGCATGATTGTGATGAAATCCATCGCGTTCTTTCTCTTTGTCATAGGCGCGTATGATGGCTTTAACCAACCGGTGACGCACCACGTCTTCCTCATCCAGTTCGATATGCGCGATGCCATCGATGTTTTTCAGGATGCGCGTGGCTTTCTCCAATCCGCTGCGCTGATTTTTGGGCAGATCCACCTGGCTGAGGTCGCCCGTAATGATGGCTTTTGCGTTGGCCCCGATGCGGGTCAGGAACATTTTGATCTGCAGGTCCGTGGTATTCTGCGCTTCGTCCAGGATGATATAGGCATTGTCCAGGGTACGGCCGCGCATATAGGCCAGCGGTGCAATCTCAATGACCCTGGTGCTCATATAATAGCCCAGTTTGTCCGCGGGAATCATGTCGTCCAGCGCATCGTAGAGCGGCCGCAGGTATGGGTCAATTTTTTCCTTAAGGTCGCCGGGCAAAAACCCCAGGCTCTCACCAGCTTCCACCGCGGGGCGGGTGAGGATGATCTTTTTCACCATCTTGTTTTTCAATGCCCGCACGGCCAGTGCCACGGCGGTATAGGTTTTACCCGTTCCCGCGGGACCGATGGCGAAGATGATGTCATTTTTTTCGGACATCTGCACCATCTTTTTCTGGTTGGCCGTCCTGGCCCGGACTGATTTTCCGTTGGGGCCAAAGACCAGCACTTCGTTGGGATTGCGTTCCGTGAAATGGTCTACGGTTTCCTGGTCGTCACCGCCCAGGATCTGCTCGAAATAATTCTCGCTGACATGACCGTTTCTTTCCAGGAACTGGATGAGCAATTCAATTTTTTCCTTGGCAGTTTCAATTTGTTCCGGGGAACCGCTCAGCTTGATCTGTGTTCCCCTGCTCAGGATTTTCAGAAGGGGAAATTTCTTTTTTAGGAGGTCGAGTTTTCCGTTGTTTACTCCAAAGAACTCAAGCGGGTTTACGGATTCGAGGTTGATGATCGTTTCTGTCAAAGCACGGTTTTTTTAGGTTCACAATATGGCACCGGGAACGGTACTTACGAAGGCACCCATGCATTCAAATATAAAGAGATGCACAGGATTCCCCTTAAAGTTACTTATTCACAGCATGTGGGTAAACGAAGAAATCGTTAAAACCGGGCCAGCAGTTTCAGGTTGAGCAGGCGCGGCGTGAGTCGATTGGGCAAAGTGAAGATATTGTTATCGAAATCCTTGATCAGCAGGTAGGAGATGGTGTTACGCCTGTCGAGCAGATTGAAGATTTCCAGGCTGAGCCAGATGTTTCCGAAATTGCGGAAGGGGCTGTGGCTTCTTCTGTTGGCGCGTTCGCTGTCCATCAACAGTGCGCTGAACCCGATGTCCGCGCGGATATAAGGATCGATGATCAGTGCGTTGCGGTACTTCACGCTATTGGGAATATTGTAGGGCATATTGCTCCCGAAGAGCAGGTTCAGGTGCACTTTGAAATTTTTGTTCGTGGAGAGGTAGTCCTGGAAGAATAATCCCATGGTGAAAAGGCGGTCTGTAGGTCTGCGCAGCCAGCCCACGTTCACCCGTGCACTGTCCACCACCACCTGGTCTTCCGTGCCTCCGGTGATGAGTTCACCGTCCTCGTTGAAATAGTTATAATAAAAATCATTGTCGAGGTTTTCCCGGGTGCGCATGAATCCAATGCTGAGCCAGCTTTCCGCATCCTTGACCCATTCTCCCGTGAGGCGCATTTCCACGCCGGTGGCGTATGCGCGGGCATTGTTCTCTCCATAATACCGGATGCGCACATTGTCGATGTCATAGGGCACCACCCTGGTCATGTGTTTGTAATAGGCTTCCGTGCTTAGCCTGAATGGGCGGTCCCAGGCTTTGAACTGGTAATCCATCCCTGCCACAAACTGCCAGCTTCTTTGAGCCAGCAGGGATTCGTTGATGGTGCCGTCATAGCGCCTAAGTTCCCGATAGAAAGGAGGCTGGTGATAAGCGCCGGCGGCCGCTTTGAACACGATGTCTTTCTGGTTGCGCGGCATCCAGGAAAAAGAAAGCCGGGGGCTGAGGAGCAGTTCCTGGTTGAGGTTGTTATAGTAGAACCGGAGTCCGGCCTGCAGCGTCATATGCAGGGAGTCCCTGAGCAGGATATTGTCCTGGATAAAACCGGAGATTTTCAGGACATCGAGATCAGCGGTTGATTTCAGCACTTTGCTGAAAGGCAATGAGCCGGGCACGTACGGCAGGGTGTAACTGGCGGAGTCCTGGCGCTCCCATTCATTGAGCTTGTCTTTAATACGTGTACGGTCCAGGTTGACACCCCACTGAATCGCGTGCCTGCCCCGGTTCCACTGTCCGCGGTGTGCGGCGCTCCAGTTTTCGATGTTGAGTTCATTGCGCGCAAATTGCTGGTAGACCCCTGCACCCAGGGGATTGGTGATGAGCCCGAAGGTGGGTTTGCTGCGGTCGAAGTCGCGCTCCCCAAAAAGATAGGCCCCAATGATATCGTACTGTTCGGATTCGTCATTTTCGAATCTGCTCAGCATCCATTTCAGTCTCAGGTTTTTCCGTAGCTGGTTGGTGGCAGCCAGTCCAACCATGTTCGTGGCATAGCGATCCTGTTCTGCGCCTTCGAAGAAAATGTCCACACCGAGGTTGGCGGAGAAAACAGGAGAGAAAACGGAAGAAGTGAGCTGCGAGGATTCCGGTTTGAAATCGAAACTGGTGCGCGAGTAGTTGCCCAATGCTTCCAGTTGCCAGCGGGGGCTTAGTTGCCAGGTCAGTTGTGCCTGGAAATCCGTGGAAGAGGGAATATAGCTGCCGGTCGTTTCCTGGGAGCTGAGCAGGCTTCGGTTGGTGCGATTGCGGAAGCCGAGCAGGTAGGTGAATCGTCGGTTTTTATTGGTCCCCTCCAGGTGAAATCCCTGCTCCAGGAAGCTCAGGTAGGCGGAGCCCCCAAATTTTGCCGGCTTCTTGTACTGGATGTCCAATGCGCTGGACATCTTGTCTCCATATCTGGCCGCGAACCCGCCATTATAGAAACTCAGTTTGCCGGTCATTTCAGGGTTAATGAAGCTGAGGCCTTCCTGCTGACCGCTGCGCACGAGGTAGGGGCGGAAGACTTCGAAGTCGTTCACATATATCAGGTTCTCGTCATAGTTACCGCCGCGTACCGAATACTGCGAGGTGAGTTCGTTGTTGCTTCCCACGAAAATTTTAATCAGGCTTTCCACGCCGCCAATGGTGGAAGGGATGACAAGTGCGTTGCGGGGGTTCATGCGGATCAGTCCGGCTTCACGGCGCTCCGGCTGCGCACTGACCACCACTTCTTCAAGGGTTCCGGTGCTCTTGCTAAGCCGGATGACGACTTCTTCAGATTCCAGTTCGTTCAGGAAAAAATTGCGTTGTTCCGTCCGGTAGCCTGCATAACTGAACACCAGGGCGAAGGCTTTTTCAGCGGGCACGCGGATGCTGAACCGGCCAGAATCAGAACTGACCTGACCACTTTGCCGTCCCAGGATGACGATGCTGACTTTTTGGAGTGGCTGGTCGTTTTCATCCAGCACTTTCCCGGATACCGTGGCCTGTTTTTTCTGTGCCGCCATGGACAGGGCAAGAAACAAGCAGAAGATCAGCAGGGAAAGGGGTTTCAGCATCGGAAATAAAACGGGGATTGGCACAAAGAATTGCGGAAAGTTAGGATTTTCAGGCCATTTGACCGGCATGGACAAACCGGGGCAAGGTTGACTCAAATGGTGTACATTTCCACAAACGGTCTTCCATGAAGAATGCATCCGTAGGCACGCTTTTTCTGATCCTGGTGATTTCCTGCCAGCAAAATCAAACACATACCATGTCCAGCCTGCAAACAAACCGCAAAACGGGTTCCTTCGAGGTCCGGGAACCTTCTTTTCTGAGTCTCGTGGACACCAGCTACGGAATTGAGGTGCTGGCGGAAGGATTCAGCTGGAGCGAGGGGCCGCTCTGGGTGGAAAAGGGGCAGTATCTTTTGTTTTCAGATATCCCGCCCAATAAAATCATGAAATGGAGCGAGGCGGGCGGACTGGAATCCTACCTGCATCCCAGCGGGTATACGGGTACGTTAGAACGAGGCGGGGAGCCCGGGTCAAATGGTTTGCTGCTGGATCAGGAAGGCAGGTTGGTGCTTTGTCAGCACGGTGATCGCCGGATGGCCAGGATGGATGCGCCGCTGGACGAGCCATCGCCCAAATTCATCACCCTCGCGGATCACTATGAGGGATTGAAACTGAATAGTCCCAACGACGCTGTTTTTCACAGCAGCGGAGATCTGTATTTTACGGATCCGCCTTACGGCCTTGTGAAAAACATGGAAGACCGATTCAAGGAGATTCCTTTCCAGGGCGTGTTCAGGGTGAGGAAAGACGGGACGGTGCAGTTGCTCACGGACGAACTCAGCAGGCCCAATGGCATTGCATTCTCTCCGGATGAGCGGAAACTCTATGTGGCCAATTCTGACGTCAACAAGATATGGATGGAATACCCGGTGAAATCAGATGGCGGCATCGACAAGGGAAGAGTTTTTTATGATGCCTCCGCAGAGAAGGATCCGGGTGCGCCGGACGGCATGAAAGTGCATCGCAACGGCACCATTTATGCTACCGGTCCGGGAGGTGTATGGGTTTTTTCACCCGATGCAAAGCCTTTGGGTATTATCCGCGTGGGGCAACTCTGCTCCAATGCGGCATTGGACGCAGCACAAAAATATCTCTATATCACCGCAGATCCCTGGCTGGTGCGGGTCAGGCTGAAGTAATCGATTTCAGTTGGGTGATGGTGGTTTTTGGATCCGCGGATCCAAAAACGGTATTGCCGGCCACCAGTACATCCGCTCCGGCGTTTGTGATGGAAGCAGCATTTTCCAGCGTGACGCCACCGTCGATTTCGATGAGCACCTGGGCGCCGCTCTGATCGATGGCTGCTCTCAGGACGCGGATTCTTTCCAGGGTTTTCGGAATGAATTTCTGCCCACCAAATCCCGGGTTCACGCTCATCATGCAGACCAGGTCAATATCGCCCAGGATGTCAAATATGGATTCCACCGGAGTATGCGGATTGATGGCCACGCCGGCTTTCATGCCCAGGGATTTGATTTGCTGAATATTCCGGTGCAGGTGACGGCATGCTTCTATATGTACGGAAAGGACATCGGCACCTGCCCTTTTGAATTCTTCCGCGTATTTTTCCGGTTCTTCAATCATCAGGTGCACATCACACACCTTCTTTGTGGCTTTCCGGATGGCGCTGATCACCGGGAGTCCGAAACTGATATTGGGCACAAACCGGCCATCCATCACGTCCAGGTGAAACCAGTCGGCCTGGCTCTCATTCAACATGGCACATTCAGATTCAAGTCTCAGAAAATTTGCGGAAAGCAGGGATGGGGCGATGAGGGCCATAATGGTTTTACATTTGAAGGGTAAAGGTACAGCGGGTGGGCTTTCCATTGGCCGTTCCGCGTGATCAACTATACACATTTATTTCAGGCCAGTGCAATGAATGTCACTGGGCATCGGTTGGCTTTTTGTCCTGCGGCAACAAGAAAGAGGCCTGCCTTGGCACTTACTTTCCTTCCAGGCGTGCAACGCCCTCTTCGGCTTCTTTAAGACCTGCATTCAGGCCTGCGGTTTTTTTGTAGAAATCCAGCGCCTCATTTTTCCGGCCCAGCGCTTCCAGGCATTTCCCGGTCCATAGATAGGCTTCCGCGTTGGTATTGGAAATCACCAGGGCTTTGTCGAATGTCTTCAGCGCTTCGTTGAACTGCTTCTCTTCGTATTGCAGAATCCCCTTTTCCATGTAGGCGTCCAAAAAGGTATAATCATTCACGATGATTTCGTCATAGACCTTCATCGCTTCCCGCTTCATCCCCATATTGGTATAATACACGCCTTTGAGGTAGCGTGCCTGGCTTTGCAGGGATGGATCCTGGCTTTGGGACAACAGGAAGTTTGCCACGGTCAGCGCGCTTTTATTTTTTTGCGCTGCATAGATAAAGCCCAGTTCAAGGTGCACATCGGTCTGTTCCGGCTGGAGATTGATGGACTGCACCAGGGAACGGATGGCGCCGGCTGAATCTCCTTTGTCCAGCAGCAGCAGGGCTTTCAGGTTATGCAAAACAGTGAGGGTACTGTCCATACGCAGGCCTGCTTCCAGGGG
>Ga0114939_10000267_pt1 | contig 45637 bp, 38 predicted proteins | sample AshMeaCrysSpring_FD_87196 | JGI IMG/M metagenome (GOLD analysis project Ga0114939, IMG submission 87196) | Groundwater microbial communities from Big Spring, Nevada to study Microbial Dark Matter (Phase II) - Ash Meadows Crystal Spring | ecosystem: Environmental > Aquatic > Deep subsurface >...
AAGATCACCTGGTGGGGCATGCAAAACCTGCCCGGCCCGCCCTATGGCGTCGTCCTGAAGGTTGAAGCGACGGGTATGCGCGCCGGCCGGCCGGTGGCAGTGGAGGCCACGTTCGCCCACCCCGACGGCTACGAACTGACGGCCATCCCCGTCGTCGCCTGTTTGCGGCAAGTCCTGGAAGGCCCGGCACGCCGGCCCGGCTTGTGGTACATGGGTCACCTCGTCGACCCGGCGCGGCTGTTCGACGATATGGAACGGATGGGAGTTGAAATCGCAGCCAAAAGTGAACAGCCATCGACACGCTAAAATCGGCCTGTCGTTTTTCGGCAACCTTGGCGAACATACGGCGTCGACAGTTTATCGGCCTAGAACCACTGGGGAAACTTCGGTCATTTGCCGTTAGTGTTCGCTGAATAGAGGGCTTCCTCGGGCGCCAGATCGCCAAACCACCGTTCGAAAGTGGCATTATAAAACATTAGGATGGCGAGGTTGCCTAACCTCCAGTCGACATCAAAGGCCTGCTGCGGACAGCCCGAAACGCAACGGTAGCAGCGGATACAGCGATCCTCCAGGACCGGATAAGGTTGCATGCTGATGTTGCTCACCGGGCATTCAAAGACACACCAGCGACACTGGTCGCATCGTGACGGGTTGAACCTGGGTTCCGGCAAGACCAGCCGGAGAAAACCATCGGTGCTGAGCGACGCTACCAGGTCATAGAAACGACTCTGGGGTTTGAAGGTGTCCGGCCTGCTCTCGCTTTCGGGCATCGGCCCTGGCCGGCCGGACGTGACATGCTCAACCGCGGCGACCGCGAATCGGCGCGCGCGGTCAAAATCATGTGGGTCGGGCCGGTTGGGAAACCGGCCATACAGACAAGGCGCGGGGTGGCTTAGCTTCCCGCGAGCCAGAAAGCCCCCGATTACCTCCGCTCCCTTCTGCTTCAGCAAGCGAGTGAGGTCAAAAAGTACCCGTCCCGGCGCGGCCCCGGATGTCGCAAAGACGAATGCCTGATGATTATCGAGAGGTGGCAAGTCCTCCAGGAACTCCTTAATCGGGGTCGGGGCCTGACTGGAGAAACAAGGCGTCCCGATGCCCAGCAGATCGCAATTGACGGCATCCTGAGGGGTTGCTTTTTTCAGAGAGATGATCCGGGTCGGGTGGCCGGCTTCACGGAGAGCCGCCGCCATGGCTTGGGCAACTCGACGGGTATTGCCCGTCTGAGAGAAATAAATCAGGGTAATGTTCATCGCGCACCTCCTTCAGGCAGTAGCCTGCTAAACAAGCCATACCCCGGCATACGGGTAGAGGACGCGGCTAGATCAGCTATTGCATTGACGCTTCGGTTCGACCGTTCCCAGTAATTGCCGGAGCCTGGGCATGGCCCATTACCCACTTTCAACGAAGGCCAAATAATCCCCTTATATCGACAATATATATTCGGATAATATCCATTGTCAAGACCGGTTTGTGGTTTTTCGAGAGGGATCGACTGAATTTAAAAAACGTCCCAGCTGGATTGATGGCCGGGTTTGTGGTACATGGGGCACCTGGTCGACCGGCGCAGTTGTTCGACGATATGGAAAGGATGGGGGTCGTGTTTCTATCTAATCGAGACCTTTCCGTCGCGTTGCCGAAATCAAATCGCGGTTTCTAAAAGAGGGCGCACGTCATATAATTCCGGCTGAGGCTTGGCGTATGCGTAACCTGATCCCCGCCATCGATAGCTTTCCGCCGGAAACCGAAGCCGAGTTTCGCCACGACTACTTCGTTAAATCGCTGCTCGTCAACCGCTGGGCGTTCATGGCCGGCGGCCTAATGATCGCCGCTTTCGGTCTGGTCGACTTCTTCGCCATACCTGTTTCTCTGCCGCAGGTCATGGTCCTGCGCGTGCTATGCGTTTCGACCGCCTTCGGCCTGTTCGCCCTAACCTACCACTCCGACTACGAGCGCTGGATGAAGCCGGCGTCGGCGCTGGCCGCCTATCTCGTCGGCGCGTTCTTCATCGGCATGGTGCTGGTCACCGACGAGATGGAGCTGGGCCATAGCTACTACATCTTCGGCACGATGCTGGTCATATTCTTCATCTACACGATCAGCCGCCTCCGCCTTCGCTATGCCGCCGCCGCGGGCTGGGCCATCTTCCTGACCGGCCAGATCGCGCTCGTCCTGCCCAGCGTGTTCGAGGAACCAACCCAACGCTTTGCCTTCATTCTGGCCAACGCGTTCATCTTCTTCGCCAACCTCATGGGCATGTTGGCCGCCGCTTACAGCGAGCAGGCCTTCCGCCGCGATTTCTACCAGCAGCGCCAGATCGCGGCCGAACACGAACGGGCGGAGCGGTTGCTCCTCAACATCCTGCCCGCGCCGGTCGCCGAACGCCTCAAACACAATGAGCAAGTCGCCGACCATTTCGAGCAGGCCAGCGTGCTCTTCGCCGATATCGTCGATTTCACGCCGCTGTCGGCTTCGAGCACGCCCGCCCAGATAGTGGACTTGCTCAACGATGTCTTTTCAGCCTTTGACACTCTGACTGAGAAGTATGGCCTGGAAAAGATCAAGACCATCGGCGATTGCTATATGGTCGTCAGTGGCATCCCCCAACCGCGGCCCGACCATGCCCTGGCCTTGGCCGAGATGGCCCTGGAGATGCATGGGGCCATCGCCCACCTGCGGCCATTATGCCTGCGCATCGGCATCCACAGCGGGCCGATGATGGCGGGTGTCGTTGGCCTCAAGAAGTTCATCTACGACCTCTGGGGCGACACGGTCAACGTCGCCAGCCGGATGGAGAGCAACGGCCTGCCCGGTCGCATCCGGGTGACCGAGGCCACTTACGATCTGTTGAAAGACCGCTTTACGCTTTCCGATCGCGGCGAAATCCCCATCAAGGGCAAGGGGCTGATGCGGGTCTACCTGCTCGATGGACGCCGGGTGTGAGCCGGGCTACGTCCCTCAATGACACGCGTCGTCTCGTTAAGGTGTGTCCTGCGGGCGCCTCGATGTACCGTTGACCGACGTTTTCATGTTAGAATGGTCAACGACGCGCCGGTATTTTGCTTGCGGATGCACCGAATCCGGTCGACCGGCTAAAATCAGGCGAAAAACTTGCTCATCGGAGGCTCTATGCAAACCGATCATCGCTTGGGAACCTTTGAAGACGTAATCGCCGGCAGTGACGACGCCGTTCGAGATATCGCTGTCGCTCTGCGGCAATTGATCGACCAACTTGACCCTGACAGTGTCGAAGTGCCACGCCCCGGCGATCGGGCGGCCTCCTACGGCGTGGGGCCGAAAAAGATGAGCGAATCCTACACTTACATCATGCCCCTGAAAGGCTATGTGAATCTCGGTTTTTATTACGGCACGTCGCTGTCTGACCCAAACAGCCTGCTGGAAGGCACCGGTAAGAAGCTGCGCCACGTGAAAATCCGCGACCTGGCGGCCGTCTCGCGGCCGGAGATACGCGAGCTGATCGCGGAATCGATCCGCGAGCGCAAGCAAGCGCTTGGCCATTAATCACAAGATAACAACTGACGGCTGATCCCGCTTCAAGTTGCTCCCTAAGTCCTCCCACCTAGCCGAGAAAATTCATGGAATCTCGTATGAAAATCAACGCTCATCCGCTTGACGCCGACGGCAACCCAAGAAATGGGCCTTTTATCGAATATTTCAAAGATGGTACAGTCGCTTGTGAGGGCCAGTTCAGTGAGGGTCAAAAGACCGGCGAATGGAAGTATTACCTGAAAAACGGCCGCCTCAAGGCCATCGGCCGCTACCAAGCCGATCAGATGACGGGCGATTGGCTCTAGTACCGGGAGAACGGCGAGTTGATGCAGACCGGCGCGTTTCTGAACAACAAGAAAACGGGTCTATGGCGGCGTTATCATCCGAATGGTGCCCTTCACGACGAAGGCGAGTACGTAGAAGACCGGCGCGTCGGGGAGTGGAAAACGTATGATGACACGGGCAACCTGACGCGGCTCAAGAAATTCAAGTGAGAAAAGCCGGAGCGACCCGTGATATAATAGGGTTGTCCTCGACGTTTGAACGGCGGTCCGGCCTATAACAATCACCTTCACTGATGGTTTTGGGCTGAACCGAAAGGGCCGATCGGGGAAAGGGGGCAGCACGGAAAACCCGAAACGCGGATTCACCTTTAGCCTCATCGTTCAACTCCTCCTGGTCTTGGTCGTCCTGCCCTTCCTGCCGCTGCTGGTATCCGGGCAATGGGACTGGTGGGCAGCCTGGGCCTACGGCCTCAGCAACATCCTGGCCTTCGTCATCAGCCGGGCGCTGGCGGCGCGGCGCCACCCCGACATCCTCGCCGAGCGGGCCGGCTCCTTGCAGCGCGAGGATGCCAAGCCCTGGGACAAGAAGTTGATGCCGTTTATCGTCCTCGGCAGTGGTCTCATCCCGCTGGTAGCCGGGCTGGACAAGCGGTTTGACTGGCCGCCGTCCTTTAGCTTGCCGGTGATCGTTATCGGCTTTCTTGGCCTAGTCGCCGGCTATGCCTGGGCTTCCTACGCCCTCATCGAAAACCGCTTCTTCTCCGGCGTGGTGCGCATCCAGACCGACCGCGGCCACCAGGTCGTGTCGAGCGGCCCCTATCGCTGGATGCGCCATCCCGGTTACGCCGGCAGCCTGTTGAGTTACGTGGCCACCCCCCTCTTGCTGGATTCACCGTGGGCCTTCCTGCCGGCGATCATGATTTCGGTTACGTTGATCATCCGGACGAAGCTGGAAGACAGGACGCTACGGGAAGAGCTACCGGGCTACCGGGAATATGCCGGGCGGGTACGTTACCGGCTGTTGCCGGGCGTGTGGTGAACCGGACGACAGAAACCGAGTTTTTTTGAAAAACTCGGTTTCTACGCGGTCAAGGAAGGGGAATCATGAAACGAAAAGTTCTCCTGATCGGTGGCATCGTGCTGGCTGTGCTGGCTGTCATTGCCATCTTGCTCGGTCCGGCCGCGCCGCTTCTGGTGCGCCTAGGGGTTGAACCGATCTGCCTGCAGGGCGACTTCCCCAACATCCGGATCGTCGCCTGTTCGCCGGCCGTGGCACCCATCCCTCTACCGACCCCGGCGGCGCAGACACCGATCCCCCTCATCTTCGACGATGACGGCAGCCCGGACGGGATGATCGCCCTGCTGTATCTGCTGCAACATCCCCACTACGACGTCGTCGCCGTGACTATCTCCAACGGCGAAGCGCACCCGGCCGTTTTCGCGCCGCAGGTCGCCCATTTGCTGGCGGCCGCCAGCCGGCCGGACATCCCCGTCGGCTCCGGGCGAGAAACGCCGCTGGTGGGCGACAATGCCTTCCCCGAACCGTGGCGCGAAGCCAGCGACGCGTTCTGGGACATGGACCTGCCGGGAGACGAACCGGCCGCGACGGTGGTCCCGGCGGCCGAGCTCATCGTCCAGACGATCAACGGCGCGGACCAGCCGGTGACGATTTTTGCCAGCGGTCCTCTCACCAACGTGGCCGAGGCGCTGCGCCTGGACCCCGGCCTGGCCGAGCGAATCGGCGAAGTCGTCGTCATGGGCGGCAGCATCGATGTGCCCGGCAATATCGCCCCCGCCTGGCCGGCGATCGACAACCGCGTGGCTGAGTGGAATATCTGGGTCGACCCGGTCGCCGCCGGGGAAGTATTTACCGCCGGGTTGCCGCTACGCTTGATGCCGCTCGACAGCACCAACCAGATCACCTGGTCGGCGGCTGATGCCCGCCGCTGGGCCGGCGCCGGGACACCCGAAGGCGAGCTGGCCGGTGACCTGTTAATCCGGCTGCTGGATCGCTGGGAGTCGGGGAATGCAAATCTATGGGACCTGGCCGCGGCGACGATGGTCGGCGAGGATAGGCTCTGCCCGGAGGAAGCCGTGGGTCTGGGGGTGGTCACCGCGGCCGGGCCGGAACAAGGGCAAACGATAACAACCGGGCAACCGGCTAATGCCCGCGTGTGCCTGAAACCGGACGCGGCGCAGATCAAGGCGCGGACGGAGGCGATGCTGGCGGGGGAATTTCCACCTTAATGGTTCCTTGTCGCCTAGCGCCAGTTTTTATTAAGACCACGAATACTTGTATTGGCCGAACTGGGAAAGACCCCGTATCAGTTCATCGCCTGGTGGTATCGACTGGCTCAATTGAGGCGAATGGTCGAATCGGAGTACCCATGAACGACAACTACATGAACAACGAGCTGTTTGAAGAATTATTGGAGAGCGTTCGCGAAGGCGGGGCCATTTTGCGCGGCGAGAAACAGCCGGCTCGCCGGTTTGAAATCGGAACACCTGACGTGAAGGCTATCCGCGCCCGATTTGACTTGTCGCAAAGCCAGTTTGCTGCTCTGTTGGGTATCAGCGTGAAGACGCTGCAAAACTGGGAACAAGGACGCCGCACACCTCACGGCGCGGCGCGAATTTTGCTGGAAGTTGCCGCCCGTTACCCCGAGGCTGTACGAGATGTGGTTTCAGAAGGAAACCGATCCAGGGGTTAAGAGCCGGGAAAGGGGACGCTTGACATTTGTTGTGACATCGCTTATACTTACTTCAAAGTACTTTGTAATTCAAAGTATAGAGGAAAAGAAATAACCTTGGGAGGTGAGCCGTGTCACAAGAAATCAGTTTGAAAGAAGCCGAACGAAAGGCATTCCGGGCCACGTACAACGACGGCCTGTGGGATGTCTTAATCGGGAGTTTTGTCCTGATCCTGGCCGTTGCCCCGCTACTGAGCGACCGCCTGGGCGATTTTTGGAGCTCGGTCATTTTCCTTCCCTTTTGGGGGTTGGTTTATCTGGCTATCTCCCTGCTCCGAAAGCACGTGGTTGCGCCACGGATAGGCGCGGTTCAATTCAGCCGCGCGCGGCGCACCAAGCTGACGCGATTCACGCTGGTGATGGTCGTGGCCAATATCCTGGCCCTGACGCTGGGCATCGCCGCCCTTGTCTTCACCGGCATGCGCGGCGGCCCAACTTTGCTCGTCCTGTTCGGCCTGGTGTGGCTGGTGGCCTTCGGGCTGGCCGGGTATCTACTCGATATTTCGCGATTCTATGTCTACGGGTTGCTGCTGGCGATAGCCCCACTCGTCGGGGAATGGTTGTATAACAACGCCGGGGCAACGCATCACGGGTTCCCGATCACCTACGGGTTTGTGGCGGGGGTCATGATCCTGGTCGGCGTCGTCCTGTTCATCCGGCTGCTGGTGCAAACGTCGCCGCAAGCCGGGGATGGTCTGCCGGGGGAGGGCTGAGATGGTCGCCGAACCCGTCGCCCCGGATGTGCAGCCGTTGGCGGATATCGATCAGGTGATCCATGCCTCGGCACGGCTCATGATCCTGACGTATCTCTACGTGGTAGAGAGCGCGGACGCCGTTTTTCTGAAGAATATGACCGGCCTGACGTGGGGCAATCTTTCGACCCACCTGTCCAAACTGGAGGAAGCGGGCTACGTCACCATCGACAAGGGATTTCGCGGCAAGAAACCGCAAACCACGATCCGACTGACCGGGCAAGGCCGAGAGGCCTTCCAGGTGTACCGGCAGAGAATCCGGCAGGTGTTCGATGATCTGCCCGAATAATTCGGTGTATGACGGGCCGGGTCAGAGACGATCCGGCCCGTTGTCTATTGGATTCGTCAGCGGCCGGCGCCTACCTTTTGGGCTGCGGCCGCCCGGCCGCCAGCCGGTAAATACCCAGCGCGATAGCCACAACAGCCGTCAACACCACGGTCAGAACGGGGTTGATCATGGCCGAAAACAAAACCAGCATCGAGGCCGCGATGGCCAGGATGCTGTCCTTATCAGTTGGTAACATCGGGAATGGCTCCTTTGAACGAGCGTCCAAGGCGAGGACGCTCTTGATATCGCCTATATTGTATCAGGTATTCGCGATATTGGCCTGTATCCATGGATACGCCCGGCCTACGATTCGATGACTACCCAGCTATCAGAAAAGATATCCACAGAATTCGCGGAGGATTAGAAATAGTCCTGATTCGCGATTATGGCCGCAATCGGCCATAAGAGAATGTGATGGAATCACCTCTCTCAAGCAACCTCCAAATTGACAGGACAAGTCAACCTACCACAACCCCATCACCTGGCGCAGGATACCCAGCTCGCCGGTGTGGTAGGCGTTGTGGGCGGCGATGATGTGGATTTCGCGCACGAGGCTGTGGCAATGGTCGCCGCTGTTGGGCAACGGCGCGAACAGGTCGACAGCCGGATCGTTGATGATCGCCACCAGAGCCTGCCGGTCGGCCAGGAACTGCTCCACTGAACGCTGCCAGCCGGCTGTGTCGGTCTCGGCCGCCCGATCCGGCCACAAGTCATCGGGGAAGTTCGGCCAGTGGTAGTCGTCCGATCGGATGTACTCGAGGATATCCCGCTGGCAAATGCGCAGGTGCTCGACCAGATGCCAGAAGGTGTAGTCGCAGTTGGGCGGCCGGGTGTTGATGTGGCGAATCGGGAAGCCCTCAACCGCGTCGCTGAAATCCATGTGCGCTTGCCGGACGGTGAGCAGATTCACCAGTTGGACGCGAAGTTCCTGGTTCTCAGTCATGGCTATCCCTCATTCAAACCGGGCGACGTGCAGCCGGAACACTTCTTCGTCCTCCAGCTCAACATCCAGCCCGCCGTATTCAGACACGATCCAGGCTTCCAGAGCGTCGGCGCTGGCCGCCAACAGGTCATCGGGTACGTCCCAGCTGGACGAATAGCTGCGCTCGCGTGTCCGCTGGACCCGGTTGCGCATGGTGTAGCGCGTGGTATAAGTCACCGGCTCCAGCGTGGTGACCGTCACCCCCATCGCCCGCAAGGCCGGATCGACCTCGGCCCAGGCCCACGGGCCGAGATGCTCGCCGTGCGGCAAGCCGTCCCGCGCCAGCAGCCACTCGCGCCAGTAACGCATCGCCCGCCGCGAATGGGATTCCTCTTGCGACTCGCTGCGGGCATCGATATAAACCCCGCCGGGGCGCAAGACCCGCCTGAACTCCACCAGCGCCTCTTGCCAAGCGGCGATGAGATGCAACACGTGGGCCGTCAGCAGGGCGTCGAAGCGATTGTCGCCAAAGGGCAGGGCCAAAAGGGAGGCGCAGGCCAGCCTGGCCCGATCGCTCTTGGTCCGCTGGCGGGCCATCATGCTGAGCGAGATATCCACGCCAACCAGGTCGGCGCCTTGGGCCAGTAGCGGCACGGCCATCCGGCCGGTGCCGGTGCCAACCTCCAGGATGCGAGCGTTCGCGCCGGCCACTTCCAGGATGGCCGGGATGCCGTGGGCCAGGACAGGCTCCGGCAGGCGGCGGGTATCGTCGTAGATGTGGGCGACCTGGTCGAAATTGCGATTGACAGGCATGGTTAATTCTCCGATAGGCCCGATTGTAGGCCGGAGGATACCGGTTGGCAAAAGCCGCCCGTTTGCGCGGCTATCTCCGCTTATCGGTTACATAAGTAATCGCGATTGGTTCGTAGTAGGCGCTTCAGCGCCGTCTATGATGAAAGCGATTCAAACCGCTACTACAAACAAAAACCCATTTGTTATACTGTATCAAGCTCACGATTGCCGGCCAAAAAATCCTGGTATCTCGCAACGTAGAAGCGCTTTCCTTGATTGACAACGGTAAAACCTTCCTGCTCCAGTAACTGCTTGTGGGCTTCCACGCCGCCGGGGTATTTTTCATTCAGGAAGCCGTTGGCCTTCAACGTGCGCCAATAGGGAAGCTCGAAGTTGCCGTTCGTCTGCTTCGCTTCCTCAACAGCGTTGGCGGCGGTCATGATGAAGATACCAGCGGTCAAGGTGCAGCAGCCTTTGACGCCGTGCCGCGCGGCGATTGCCCGGCAGATGTCGATGACCGTCGTCAGTTGGCCGGGCGGCACACGCCGCATCAGTTCAACGACTTCGCCGGGGTTGACCATGACGATGTCGTCGCCGGCCTCAGCGCCCATCTTGTGTAAAGCGTTGTAGCACGGATAATTCGCTTCCAGCTTGATGATCTTCGGCAAGCCCGGTTTATCAGCCAGCTATTCCTGCCAGCTTTTTCTTTGCTTCGTCATTTCATGGCTCCTTTCAACACCTTGGATCAGCGTTTTGATCAAATTAGGATTCGCCGACCTCGATGGCTTGGGCGTGCATCACAACAGTCCGATTTTGCCAACTGGTGGCCCGCATGCTCGCCTCCAGGCGGGTTAGCATGTTGTGTTGGTCCGTTACCCGATCCATCGAGGGGATTATCGGAATTCATGGCACTTGTGGCAGGCCGATCGCTGCGGAGATGTCGTCGCTTTCGGCAATCCATCCCTCAGCGCTTCATCCGCGTCATCAGAGATCTATTCTCCCAACGTCGCCAGCCGCACCGCGTCCCCTGCCGGCGCGCTGTCCACCGTCACCGCAAGGCGTTGCCCCGTCTCGGCGATGAACAATCCCACCTCCAGCGCGTAGTCGCCCGGCGGTCGCTCGTCCGGCAGGACGATGGCGTAGGCGTCGGTCACCACCTCGCCCGGCCGCCAGCGGCTGGTCGGGTAGGTCCCCTGGCGCGGCATCTGGTCCGATTGCCACAGGCAGCACGTCCCGTCCGGGTTCAGTACGTGGACGAAGACGGTGTAATCGGCCGCGGGCCGGGTCTCGGCCTGCCAGATGAGTTCCAGGTCGTAGGTCCCCGCGTTGCCGGACAGGTTGTAGCCGGGCAGGGCGATCTCGCCGCCAAACGACGCGCCGACCGGGAAGGCGAACGGCGGCAGTTCGAAGGAGCGCTCCGTCCGGGTGACGGCCAGCGAGCCGAGATCGGCGGCGTAGAGGGTCGCGCCGGTCGCGTCCAGTAGCTCCAGCCGGTAGGTGGTGTCGCCGGCCGGCAGGTCATCGGGCACGGCGAACACCTGCCGGTCGATGACGAACGACGGCGCGGGCCACTGGTTGAAGGGATAGGTGTTGTAGGCGGGTTGCCCCCGGATCACCTCATGGGCTTGTCCGGTGGCGTCGACCAGCGACAGGCGCAGGCTCAGGACGGGCAGCGCCCGGTCAGACAGCCACCACAACGCCAGGGCCACCGGCTCGCCCGTGGCCGCCGTCCTGGGACCGCGCTCGTAGCCGACCAAGGTCAATCCCGGCGCGGCCGGGGCGTAGAGCGTCACCGGCGGCCGGGGCAGCGGGTCCGGCGGCGGCCCGGCGGTGATCACCACAGAGTCGCTTGTCACCGCGTCACCGGCATAGCCGCCTGTCTCGTTCACCCGCGGCAGCCGCGCGCCGTTGCCTGGGTTGAAGCGACCGGCCCGCAGGCGATAGAAGCCGTCGTCGCCCGGCGGCATCCCCGGCGGCAAGGGCACGTCCGCCCGCTCGAGGATGACCTCGCCGGCGACCCACTGCTCGGCCGGGTAGGCGTCCTGGTCCACCTGGCTCCAGCGGTAGCCGGCCTGGTCCTCCAGATGGACGAATGTCGACGTCGCGCGCGTTCCTTCGGGCGGCGGGTTCAACACCGTCCATTGCAACGTCACCGGCAGCGTCTCCCCGGCGGCGGCCGGGGCGCTGTCGATGCGGTCGAGGGCGATCAGGTTGGCGAAGTTTCCGCCGTCGCCCATTGGCGGGGGCAAGGGCGGGGTCTCGTGCAGCCGGTAGACGGTGAATAACGGGTCACCGCCGGGTGTCGTGACGACTTCAGGCGGATCGCCCGTCGCCAGATAGGGCAGCGCCCAGTCTGGAGCCGGGCTGTTGTACGGGTAGAGATAGAGCGCCTCGCCCGACGGCGGAAAGACCAGCGCCCGGCTGCCGGGCAGCCACTTGATGCGGTCGTAGTTGGCGCTCAGGAAGGCCAGCGTCGGGTGGCGGTAGTGGGGCGAGGCGACGTAGACCACCGGCTGATCGTCCGGCGGGATGGCGGCCAGCGTCTCGTCCAGGTAGTGGGCCGCGGCGGTCAGGTCGCCGTCGGTGATGTAAAGAAGCTCTTTTTGGGTGGCCCAGTCGCGGAAATAGCGGTCGTGGACGTTCAACCCGCCGACCAGCAGGATGAACAGGACGATGACCTGGACGGCGTAGGTTAGGCTGAAGCGGGGAAAGCGCCGCTCCAGGTCGCGCAGCAGGGTGATGAGGCCGATGGGCGGCAGGAAGAAGATGAAGGGGATCAGCCCCAGGGCCCGCAGGTTGCTGGGGACGATTTCACTCACGGCCAGGGCGGTGGGCAGAATCATGACCAGCGGGGCCAGGAGGAGGATCAGCACGGCCGCGCGCTGCCAGTCATAGGCGAAGCGCCGGAAACGCACCAGGCAGACGATCCAGCCGGCCAGAAGCAGCCCGCCGGTGACGAAGTCGAACAGCGGCCGCCCCGGCAGATTGAAGCGCAGGTAAGGGTCACCGCGCAGAAAGTACATGCCGAAGGACCGCAGGAGGCTTTCGGTCAGGGTCAGGCTCTCTCCACCGGGCGCGACCTGGCCGATGCGCACCCAGAAGGCGTCGGGGTTGGTCCAAAAATAGGCCAGCAGTGGCAGCGCCGTCAGGAAAGCGACCAGCGCGACCAGGGCCAGCTGGCGAACGCGCAACCGGAAGGTGTCGTGGTCGAATAGCAAGGGTAGAAGCCCCAGGGCCAGCAGGACGGGGAACAGGCGCGAGGCCAGGTAGGTGTAGGCGGTCAGGCCGATGAGGACCCCGGCCAGCCATAGCCATGTCCAGCGGCCGCTGCGCAAGCTGCGAAAGAGCGCCGCCAGAGCCAGGGCTTGCAGCAACGGCTGGCTGATGACGCGGAAACCAAGGCGGCTGAAGAGCAGATGCCAGAAACTGACGGCCAGCAACGCCGCCGCCAGCAGGGCGATGCGCCGGTCGACCAGCATCTCCCGGCCCAACCAATAGGTAGCGGCGACGGTCAGCAGGCCGATGAACGCCGCCGTCAGGCGCAGCGAGAAGGCGGTGTTGCCCAACGCCACGGCCATGCCCCCGGCCAGGTAGGGAAACAGCACCTCGCGGCCGGTGAAACTGGGGATGAAGATCGGCCGTTCGCCGCGCAAGCCGATATCCCCGGCGTTCAGGCCGTAAGCGGCCTCGTCATAGTGGACGCCGGGCGGGATGGTGGCCAGGTCGGGAAAGCGCAGGGCGGCGGCCACCAGCAGGGCCAGGACCATGAGAGCCAGCGCGTGGTAGCGCGTGAGGCGGTGCATCGAAGTCGATTGTAGCCGATTTACGAATTTGAGGACTAGCTATCCAACCGTTTGACAGAAAAGCTGGTCGCCGTACCAGCCGACAAAGCAAGATAGGGTAACGTCGTTTCCATAATTTCCGGCAAGTAGGCCACGGCGTATCCTGGGAGTTACCATAACAAACCAGGAGATTAGCATGACCTACAATACCGATTGTACCTTGCACCTCTACTTTTCTGTAAATTGGTTTCCGCACAGGCACGGTTTTTCATTTGCCGGTCGAAGCCATCAAATTCATGAGGGCGAGACAGCGGCGAACCACCGAAGACTTGCAAAACGATCACGTCTCGCCGGCTACGTCTGATTCCACCGGCCTTCGAGCCGGAGCGGGCCGATGCGGAATGAACCGCCCTCGACTGGTCAGAGATGATTCGTGCTTCCTGCTCGTTCTGGTAGTTTTTGACAGTTTTTTTCCCCGGTTGGCAGGGAATGAGAGTTCCGACGTAGATAATTAATTTTGTCGTAGGCGGCAGATAAGGATCGTTTGGGAGTCGGCCGCGGCGACATGGAGATAAAGAAATGGAAGTATCACGACATTGGCGTCTGAATCAACAACGATATGCCCTGGTGGGCGAGGTTTGCCCCAACTGCGGCGTCAAACTGTTCCCGCCGCGGGATGTCTGCATCGAGTGTGAAGCGCCGGCCAAGGAACTCTACACCTTCACCGGCCTGGGCGAGGTCTATTCCTATACGACCATTTATGACCCGCCTGCGGGCTTCGAGCACAACGCGCCTTACATGGTCGCGCTCATCAAATTGGAAGAAGGCCCCATGCTGACGGCCCAGCTGACCGATGTCGACTTTGGCGACGTGCAGATCGGCATGCCGGTGGAGATGGTCACCCGCAAGCTGCGGACGGACGGCGAAGAGGGGATGATTGTGTATGGGTACAAGTTCCGGCCGGCTGTGGCGCAGGCGGCCGCCTGACCGGCACCGACAAACAAGGGTTGAAAGACAACGGCCGGGCCTGATGAGGGTTCCGGCCGTTTTTTTTGGCGGTTGCGAACCCACCATCTGATACGCCAAACATGCCCGGGTTTGTTTTCACCCACACCTGTCGAGGTTACTCTTCTACATCAAGGTGATATGTGTGCCAATGATTTTGGTTGATCGGGTGCAACTCGGCTCGGATGCTTTTCTCTCAGGCTGAAAAGTAGGAACGTAGCATTTTTGCTCTACGGCAAGCTTTTTATTAGCGCAGCCTCAACCTTTTACCTTGATCCAGGTTGCTGCCGAACATCACTTCCTAATTCACAAGAATATGTGTCACCGCCGTCGCGCCGGTACCGCCCAGATTCTGAGCCATGCCGATTTTCACACCCGGCACCTGGCAATCGCCGGCCTGCCCCCGCAGTTGGAGCGCCAGCTCGACGATCTGGTATATCCCTGTCGCGCCGATGGGGTTGCCGCGCGCCTTTAGCCCGCCGAAGGTGCTGATGGGGATACGGCCGTCGCGCTTGATCTGGCCGTCGCGGGCTAGCTGCCAGCCCATGCCCCGGGCCGCAAAACCGCAGGCCTCCAGGGACAGCGCCGCCAGAACGGTGAACGAATCGTGCAGTTCGAAGACGTCGATGTCGTCCGGTGTCACGCCGGCGCGCTCCATCGCCGCGCGCGCGCTCAGTTCGGCCGCCCGCAACCACAACAAATCACGCCGATCATGCAGGGCGACGGCGTCCGTCGCCAGGGCTGAGGCGGCGATGCGCACCGGCTGGGCGACCATGTCGGCCGCCCGCTCGCTGCCGGTAACGATAACCGCCACGGCGCCGTCGCCCGCTGGGGCCTCATCAAACAGGCTGACCGGGTCGGCGACCATCGGCGCATTGGCGAAGGCCTCCGGCTTGAGGCGATTGCGATACATCGCCCGCGGGTTGGCCGCGGCGTTGGCGTGGGCGTTGACGCTGAAACCGGCAAAGTCCTCCAGGGCCACGCCGTATTCATGCATGTAGCGGCGCATCAGCAGTGCCCCCGCCCCGCTCAGCGTCTGGCCATGGATAGCTTCGTAGTCGGCGTCCAGGGCCGTCGCCAGCGCCGCCGGGATGGGCGAGCCGGTTTCGTCGGTGATCTTTTCCACGCCTACGACCAGCGCCGTCTGCACCAGACCGCTCTGGACCGCCAGCACCGCCTGGCGCAAGGCTGCGCCGCCGGAAGCGTCAGCCGCCTCAACGGTCATGGCCTCCGCGCCGCGAAAACCGGCGAAGTCGGCAATGAGGGCGCCGAGGTGGTTCTGGTTGCTCAATTGCCCGGCCAGCATGTTGCCCGCGTAGATCGCGTCAATGGTGCTGATGTGGGCGTCGTCCAGCGCGGCCTCGATGGCGTACCAGGCCAGGTGGCGGAGCGAGGTTTCCCAATGTTCGCGGACGTCTGTTTGTCCAATACCGATGATGCTTACATTTGACATAATCTATTGTTTTCGAATTACGAATCTTGGTTCTGTTGACAAGCCAGCGCTGCTTAGGCTTACTTCGAGTGGATAGTTGCGCAAGAGATGGAACCGGCCGTTCCAGCCGATTAACGGGCCAAAGGGGGCAAACCCGGCCGTTCGCACGACCGTTAGATGAATCGAGGCCGTCATCTGATTGCGTACTTCATCAACAAGATCAGGCATTTTCGTGTAGCATCTTGAAATAATGCCAACGAGTCGTGAGGTTGCCTCGATCACAGTTGTTCGCTGTTGCCTCGCCAGCATACCATCCATAACCAGTATTATAAATCAAATCTGCCCTCGCGGCATCGCCTCGGAACTTTACACCTGCCTCCCGCGTCTCTCTTGTAGATTCAGATTAAAGGAGAGAGGCCGTGAAAAAGTTTACCCTGTTTCTATTTGTCAGCATGCTGTTAGCCGGGTTTGGCGTTCGTGCCGCCCAGGCCCAACAACGCCCCACACCCATCCCCACCGAGCCGATCTGCGCCGACTGCATCATTCCCATGCCGCCGGTGTGGAACTTTGAGGGGCTGGAGATCCCTTATCAACATGTCGATGTGACCATCGCCAACCAGGTTGCCACCACGCGCATCGAGCAAGTCTTCCGCAATCCCAATGACTGGCTGCTAGAAGGCACCTATTTCTTTCCATTGCCCAAGGGCGCGGCCGTGTCAGAGTTGACGATGTGGGTCGATGGCGTGCCCATCGAGGCCAAGGTTTTGGGGAAGGATGAAGCGCGCGCCATCTACGATGAGGTTGTCCGCCAACTGCGCGACCCGGCGCTGCTGGAATATGTCGGCCAGGACGCCATCCAGGCCAATGTGTTTCCCATCCCGCCTCAGGACGAGCGCAAGATCGAAATCGAGTACAGCCAGTTGCTGACGGCTGACAACGGCATCTTCCATTTTGCCTACCCGCAATCGGCCGATCTGTACACGGCGACGCCCCTGGACGAACAGCACATCCGCGTTGACCTGACATCGGAGGAGGCCATTCGCACCATTTACTCGCCCAGCCACCGCGTGGCTGTCAGCCGCGACGGCGATTACAAAGCCACGGTCGGCTACGAGGCGAGTGACGTCACCCCGACTGAGGACTTTGAACTGTACTATACCGTCACGCCGGAAGATATCGGCCTGAACCTGCTGAGCAGCAAGGCCGCGGGCGAGGATGGCTTCTTCCTGTTGCTGGTCTCGCCGGGCATCGAGCCGGGCGAAGTGGTGGCCAAGGATGTCATCCTGGTCGTGGACACATCCGGCAGCATGGAGGGCGAGAAGATGGCCCAGGCCCAGGCGGCTGCGGCCTACGTTGTCGAGCACTTGAACCCGGACGACCGCTTCGGCCTGGTCAGTTTCAACACCGGCGTGAGTCTGTACGAGCCGGAACTGCGCCCGGCGGGTGATGCGGGAGCCGTGCAGTACATCAATAACCTGTTTGCCGCCGGGGGCACCAACATCAGTGGCGCGCTGCTGGAGGCGGCTAACCTGGTGGATCGCGAACGACCGACGACGATTATCTTCCTGACGGATGGCCTGGCCACCGAGGGCATCACCGATACACCGTTATTGCTGGAGAACGTCGGCGCGGCGCTCCCGGCCAACGCCCGCCTGTTCGCCTTCGGCGTCGGCGACGATGTCGACACCACCCTGCTGGATACGCTGGCGGCCAACCATCGCGGCACGACGACCTACGTCCGCCCCGGCCAGGCCGTCGATGAGGCGGTCAGCGCTTTTTACGCCAAGGTTGGCACGCCGGTATTGACCGACATCGCCGTGGATTACGACGGTATCCGCGTGGACCAGGTCTACCCGGTGCAACTGCCCGACCTGTTCGCGGGCACGCAACTGGTCATCGCCGGGCGCTATCGCGACGGCGGCCCGGCGACGATCACCCTGACCGGCACGGCCAATGGCCGCGAGCAAACCTTCAGCTACGCGGATCAAACCTTCCGCGACGAAGGCGGCGAGGACTTCATCGCCCGGCTGTGGGCGACGCGGGCTATCGGTCACTTGATGCAGCAGATCCGCCTGCGCGGCGAGGACCCGGAACTGGTGCAGTCGGTCGTCAACCTGAGCACCCGCTATGGTATCATCACGCCCTATACGAGCTTCCTGATCGAGGAGGAAGATATCTACAATCAAACCGGCGCGCCGGACTTGGAAGAAGCCGCGCAATCTCTGGCGGCCCCGGCTGAAGTCAGCGGCGAAGCGGCGGTCGACCGGGCGGCGACGGAGATGGAACTGGCGGCGGCCGAAGCCCCGGTGCCGATGGCGACGATGGCACCGTTGGCCGGCGGCGCTGTTGCCCAAGCCCAGCCGGTGGTGCAATCGGCGGCTGGGCGGACGTTCTTCCTGCGCAACGGGGTCTGGGTCGATAGCGCTTACGACGCGGCGCAGATGAGCGAGCCGCGGGTCATCGACTTCGCCTCCGACGCCTACTTCGAACTGCTGAGCGCCCGGCCGGAGTTGGGTCAGGCGCTGGCGCTGGGCGAGGAACTCATCCTGGTGGTCGACAAGGCGGCCTACCGGATCACCAACGCCGGCAGCGAAACACCACGGGCGGAGGTGACCCTGCCCGCGCCGGCAACCGCGCCGCTCGACACCACTACCGAGGCTGGTTCGCCGTCGGCGGGCGAGACCGGGTCACAGACCGGGGCTGGTATCCAGGTCTGCGGTGTGCCTTTGCTTCTGCCGTTAGTGGTGTTGGGAATCTGGAGTCTTATGACCCGGCGACGGCAACCGTAATCTTTTATCAGTCAACACACATCAGGGGCGCGTAATCGCCCCTTTTTTTATTTAGACCGGGATGCCTTACCGTTTTCCTCACCCACCTTCATGATTTCTGAACAATATCCTTTTACAATAAGATAAAACTTTGAGACGAAATTGGGGATTGAGTACGGGATAATGACCGCAGAAACGAGTCCGGCAGGACAGATTCCAAGATATCGCCACATCAATCAACGACTCTCGCAACCAATTGTCGGACCCTTGACCCTCGCCGGTCTATTGTTGTTGGCCATTACCAGCCTGTCTCTCTTCCTGCACTTGGCCAACATTCGTTCGATCGGCTGGGCAAACCCTTATTACACGGCCGCCGTGGAGAGCATGCTCCAATCGTGGCATAACTTCTTCTTTATCGCCGCCGAACCGGGTGGCTCGGTGACTGTTGACAAGCCGCCGTTGGGCTTGTGGATCGAGGCCGGGTTTGCTGCCATTCTGGGGGTAAACGGGTTCGCCGTCTCACTTCCCAATATCCTGGCCGGTGTATCGAGCGTGCCCCTTCTTTACGCGCTTGTCAAACGGTATTTCGGTCAGGCGGCCGGACTGTTGGCCGCCCTGTTCTTGGCGGTGACTCCCATCGCGATCGCCGCCGCGCGCAACAACACACCCGACGCCATGTTGACTTTCGTCCTCTTGTTGGCTGCCGGGGCTTTCATCCAGGCTACAGAAACGGGCCGGCGGCGATATCTATGGCTTGGTGCGGTTCTGGTGGGGCTGGGCTTCAATATCAAGATGTTGCAGGCACTTTTGCCCTTACCGGCGTTCTTCGGGCTTTACTTCCTGGCCAGCTACGTGCCTTGGGGTCGCAAGTTGCTGCACCTGGTTGGCGCATTAGCCATTCTACTGATCATCTCGCTCAGTTGGGCCGTTGTGGTTGATTTGACTCCGGCCGATCAGCGGCCGGTAATCGGCAGTAGCCCTGACAATACCGTCCTTTCCCTGATAACCGGCTACAACGGCTTGCAGCGGTTGACTGGCGCTGCCGGACCGGGTAATAACTCGGTCAACGGGCAAGGGAATCCGACCGGCGGGCAAATGCCGCCGCGCCAGCCGCCGAGAAGTGTTGAAGGGCAACAGTGGCCGCCCGGCATGCCGGGTGATACCGATTACGGGGTACCACCGCTGGCCAGCAATCCATTGAACGGTGAAGTCGGACAGCCCGGGCTATGGCGCTTTTTCCAACCCCCGCTGGCCAAAGAATTAAGCTGGTTTCTCATTCCGGCGCTGGTCGGCTTGGGGCTGGCGCTGGCCGTCCGGCCGTATCACCTCCCGCTTCAATCGCCGGCTCACAAGGGGGCAGTACTTTGGGGCGGTTGGCTGGTCACCGGGCTGATCTTTTTCAGCCTGGCAGGTTTTTTCCACGCCTATTATTTGATCATGCTGGCCCCGCCGTTGGCGGCGACGCTCGCGATGGGTGCCTGGCGCTGGTGGGAGTTGGCGGGTCAAAAACCGCGGCCGGCTGCGATTGTTCTTGGCTTAACGGTTATCGGTACATTGATCTATCAAGTTTGGCTGGCACAGCGATATCATACGTTTTCATGGACATCTTGGCTGGCGGTCGGAACATTGGCGATTGGATTGATGTTCCTGGCATGGTGGTTATCCCGGAAAGGAGGGCGAGATCGCTTACTTGTGGCTGTTTGCTGGCTGTTAGCGACATTACTCGTCATACCGATTTCTTGGTCGCTACTCACAGTCTGGAATGACACACCCAGCGCGGTCTTGCCTTCGGCCTATGGTGGAGAGGTCAGCGAGCCTCCAGCCGGATTTTTTCCTCCAGGTAATGTCCAGGCGGAGATGGACGAGGCGCTTGTTACCTATTTGCAAGCGAACACCACCGGCTACGATTATCTGGTCGCCGTGCCCAGTTCGATGGTGGGAGCGCCGCTCGTCCTTATGGCCGGTCGCCCCGTACTATATATCGGCGGCTTCAATGGTAGCGACACTGTGGTCGACGTGGCTGGTCTGACTCAGCAAGTCACCGACGGCCGTTTGCGTTATATCTTGGGCGGAATATCACCCGAAACCGGTATTGATACATGGCTCGCGGCTACTTGCCGGGTCGTCGATGAAATCGAACTGGCAGGCGAAACGGTGGGATCGCCCGCCGCGCCGGGTTACTCTCTTCCCGGTCGAGCTTCGTTTGAATCACTCCCATTGCTCTATGATTGCCAAATAAAGAGATGAAGCGATTTGAGAACTTCCAAGCCATGTTCGCCTGGCTTGAGGCTAACAGCATCCCCAAACACACATGGGGAGTGGGCCAGGCAAAATCGGTTGTTGACCTTTGGTCTGAATACCAACGCGGCGAAACCATCTTCGAGGATGACCCCCCGGTGCGGCAGGTGTCCGTGGTGCAACTGCGCATACAGCGCGGAGATCGAATCCTGGTCGAGCTGGAACAGGTACTCGCGGACGGCCGGCGACGAGCGCGCAACCGGTTACCCTCGGAGAAAATGAAGGCCGGTGAGAGCCCAATAATGGCCGCGTGGCGCTGCCTGGTCGAGGAGTTGGGTCTTGATGTCCGTGATGTAGTGGTCTCAGAGGTTGTTGAAACGACTGAGACGATTATCGACTCCCCCTCGTATCCCGGATTGCCGACCCGTTACACGTTCCATACCATGGAAGTCAGGACAGACGCGCTGCCGGACGGCGACTTTTGGCGCGATAACACGGCTGAGGGCGATCCTGTCCGGCGGCATCGCTGGGGTTGGTTGGCCTTCAGCGAGTGGCGGCTCGGCACGGCGGAAGATCCGTATCATGACGATTCCGGAACGTCTGCAAGCGCCGCGTAAAGTCGACTACGCGTGAGGACGTTGCCGCCTCTGAAATGGCGGCAACGCTATTCTATTTGGGTTGATGGAAGCAACTAGGGTTAATTCTGCGCGAAGGCGACGATAACCGATTGAAACAGGATCTTCAAATCCAGAAGAACCGAATAGTTCCGGATATACTCCGATTCCAATTCGGCCCGAACGTTGAGGTCGCGGTTGTGGCCGTTCACTTGCCAGAGGCCGGTCATGCCGGGTAAAACGCTGGTATACCCCTGAACGCGATAGCCGAAGCGAAGCAGGTCGGTGCGATTCATCATGCGCGGGCCCACCAACGACATCGTGCGGTTCAATACGTTGATCAACCGGGGCAACTCATCCAGACCGTAGCGGCGCAGGAACCGCCCCACGTGAGTCAGACGCGGGTCGGTTTCGATCTCGCCGGCACGAATCACTTCCATCCACTGTTTGCGGTTGGCGATGAGCCGGTCACCACTGTCGATGAACATCGTCCGGAACTTGAAAGCATCGAATTCGCGGCCATTCTTGCCCACCATGCGCATCCGATAAAGAATCGGTCCGGGTGAGTCAAGTTTGATCAGGACAGCTATGACTAGCAGGAGCGGTGTGATGAGGATCAAGGTCGGAATCGTCAGCGCGTAGTCCAAGCCTACCTTGAGCAGGTTATTAATGCGCCGCGCAGTCGCCGCGGGAAGAATTTTTGCCTTGGAAGTCGCTGGAGCTTGAATCATCTGTCCCTATCCTTGGGCGCTCGGCAGCTGAGCGAAACACCCTTAACCTCTAGGAACAGCTTAGTTCAGTTGGCTTACGAAAATTCTTACGATAAATGATCGGATTTTTCACGCCGGGGCGATGGTGAGCGCGCGTTACACAGCCGTTGCCACCGCCGTGCAGAACAGCACCGCCGTGGCGCAGGCGACATTCAGGCGCAGGAGGCGAACTTCTTGTTGGGCCAGCTTCCGGCGCTCGGCTTCGGCCGTGTCCGGTCGTGACTCGGCCAGCAACCCCAGCCGGTTCATGGCCGGGTAGAGGCTGAATTGCAGATAAAATGTCAGCGCGACCATGCCGACATAGGCCAGGTGCTTCAACAGCATAGCCCAGGCCCAGATACCGTCAAAGACGAGAAAGCCGCCATAGTTTTCATCGTTGGTCATCTGAATAAAGCCGGTGATGAGCAGGATCACCAGGCTGGCGTTGATCCAGGGGATGAAACGCTTCTGAAGTTGGAACCACTGGTTGGCGGAGAGCGTGCCCTGGCGCAGGGCGGGCCAGGCGATGAAGGCCATCAGGGCGATCCCGCCCAGCCAGATCACAGTGGCCAGCAGATGGATCCAGTACGAAAGGGCCAGAATCCAGAAGGTCATGATATTCTATTGTGGCTGTTTTGGCATTTCGCGCAAGGCATCATACGCCGGGCGTGGCGTGCCATCCGGCAGGACGATGGACCACCACCATTGTTCATTCTCCGGCGTCCATTCGGCATCGGCGATGTAGATCGCCACCATCAGGCCCATCCACGGTTGCCAGTTTGCGGCGGCGTACTGATAAGCGCGAGCCAGGTAGTCGGCCTGGGTTGCTTCGTCAACGGCATACCAGGTATATTCCGGGTTGACCTGATCCAGCGTCCAGCCCATCTCCAGGATGGCGACCTGTTTATGGCCATCGCCATTGGTCACCATGAGCGCCCGCATGTCTTCAACATGGCGGAAGGCGAACCAGCGACCGCCGCCATATTCCTCTGCTTCGGCGTCGGCCGGGTCCAATTCCGGGGGCGCTTTGTAGCCCGGTGCGTTGAGACCTAGGACGTCGAAGTAGTCGGCCGCCCCGGCATCGTACATGCCCTGCAGGAATTGATTGTCCGGCATGGCATACGGTGAATCGGTGCCGGTAGGTGCTAACCCGGCGGAGATGACGATGGCTTCGGGATCGGCCGTCTTGATGGCGGTGTAGCAGGCCTTGAGCAATTCGGTGTAGGCCGCCGGGTCGGGCGGCAACAGCCCCCATTCCCGGCTGAGGTTGGGTTCATTCCAGACCTGGTAGGCGCCGATGCGACCTTTGTAGCGATCCGCCACCGCGCCGCAATAATCGGCGAAGTCCTGGTAATCCCCGGGTGGCTGATTGTCCTGCCACAGATTGTCAAGCGGTTCGGACCAGAACGGCTGCCGGTCCAGGCGCACCAACAAATTTAACCCGGCTTTCTCGGCTTCTTCGACGATGAGGTCCGGCCGGTACCAGTCAAATTTACCCTTCTCAATACCTTCAATCTCGCGCCAGGGGAATTTTTGCTTGACCCACCTGAAGCCCATCGCCTTGGCCAGGTTCATGTCTCGTTGCATGATGTTCGGATCCCACCACGAGGAGACGTGGATGCCGTAATCGGGTGAGGCGAAGGATTCGATCACCGGTTTATCACCCACGAGGTCCGGAGGGGCACTCGCCGGCGCGCAAGCGGACGGCAGCAGGAGGAGGGTCAGAAGGGCGAGCGCCCAAGAAATATAGCGCATGACGGATGAACGACGGGTAGGAAAATGGTTAGGGGGCAAGCCAATAGCGGGCCAATGAGCCGATACAAATGGAAAAGACTCACTGGCCCGCTCAAAGTCAATGAATGGAGTTATTGGTTGGCCAGCATTTCAGCGATAGCGCTGAATGCCGCACGCGGCGCGCCCTGCGTATCGACGATGCTATACGGCACGGGGTCATCGGTTGGACCGGCCCCCTTATTGCCGAAATCGAAATTGAAAAGGAAAGCCAACCAGACATCGCCCGAATCCCGCATTTGGTTAAAAGCCTGGACGATGTAATCAGCCTGCTCCTGCAGGGTGTTGTCCTGGGCAAATTCAAAGCCGGTTGGTATCTCGTTGTAGCCTTCGCTGCTGGCCCAGCCGAACTCGGTCACGCACAGATCCTTGTTGGGATTGATAGCCTTGACCTTTTGCGCATACGTATCCAGCGTGGTGCGGAAGCTCCACGAGTGATGGGGGTTGTCGAACGGACCACGGAAGATGGCCGTGGTGGCTTCCGGCGTGGAGCCGGCCGCATCGAAGGTTACATCCGGCGGGATGTTATAACCGTTGTGGTGGACACCCACACAGTCGGCATAGTTCAACATACCGGCGGCCAGGGCGCGATCCAGGTATTCAAAATCATCAGCCCAGCGCACCCAGTCGCCCGTGCCGGTCGGTGATAACGCGCCGCTAATGACGATGATATTGGGGTCCTTGGCCTTGATGGTCTCATAGGCGACCTGTAAGAAGCGGACGTAATCCTCCGGGCTGATGCCGTTGGCGCTGGTCCACTCGCGGTCAAGGTTTTGTTCGTTCCAAACCTCAATTGCGTCGATCTTGCCGGGATGTCGATCGATCAGTTCGCTCAGGAACCGGGCATACTCGTTGTAATCGTCCGGGGGTCCGTTTTCGCCGCCCGCGGCACGCGTCCAGGCCGGCGCGCCGACGACGCTCAGCATCAGGCGCCGGCCGTAGAGATGGGCTTGGTCGATTACCGCATCGTAGAAGAACCACTGGTCGGTCTGCTGATCCGGCTCAACGAGCCACCACTGAATTTGTGCCTTGACCCAATCCATGCCCAGCTGATCGCCGACGGCCTGCATCGTGGCCGCCGGGTCGCCGACGGTTGCATTGCCGTGGATCTGGATGCCGTAACCAAATTGATCGGCCGGCCAGGGACCGCTGATCTCCGCTTGGTCTACCGGAGCTGATTCTTCTTCAACCGCTTCCGGCGGTGGGGCCAGGGTCGGCGTCGGCAGAATCTCACCCTGAACCACCGGCGGCGGCAGCTCAGCCTCTTCCCCGGCGACGGCAGTGGTTTCCGGCTGGGTAATAGCCGGCGCGGTCGGTTCTTCGGCGGTTGGCGCTGTTTCCCCACCACAGGCGGCCAAGGTCACCAGGAGCATCGCTACCAACCACAAGGCAATTCGTGGATGTCGCTTCATCTTGCACTCTCCTCTATTCAATCGGTCCTTTCCTCATTTTTCCGTCATTATTCCATCTGAAACAAAGGGCGGGAACGATTCCCACCCTTTGTCTTTAATACCACAACGATGAACTTTTTTGTCGTTCGCGGGCCGTCGATAAACCTATGATTCCCCGACAGCCCGCGAACGGTGGCTGCAGTCGATTATCGCCCCATGACGGTACGCAGCGTTTCGCAGGCCGGGCAGCCGCCGCCGGGACGGATCATGGCGTAGCCCGCCTGCGGGTCGTCGCCCCACGTCGTGAAATCGACATTGAAGACGATGATCATCCGCACGCGCCCACTCTGGACGCCGACACGAACTGCGTCGGCCAGGTATTGCGCGTGTTCGGCGACCGTCAGGTTATACGGCGCTTTCCACAAGAAGCCCGAAGGCAGCGTGCCCCACTCCTCACCACTGAGGTAGCCGAGTTCGGTGAAGCATAGCTGACCGGCTCCCGCGGCCGTGTAGGCATTGATCATGCCCTGGAAGTAACGGGTATAGTGACCACCCGCGCCGCGCGGATCACCGCTGGTCGCCGCCGGGGGCATTATGCCTTCATTGTAGTGGACGCCGACACAGTCGGAGACGCTGCCGGCCCCCGCGGCCATCATCCCGGCCACGTAAGGCGCGTCGTCACAACCCGCGCCGCTGCAGCCACCGAAGTAGCCGGTCGGAGCCGGCGCGCCGGTAATGACCATGACGTTCGAGTTGGCGGCCTTGATCTTCTGGTAGGCCGGGCGCAACATGCTGTTAACATACGCGGCGGGGTCGATCTGTCCGAGTGGCCACTCGCGCTCGATGTTCATCTCATTCCAGACTTCGATTGCATCCGGTCCCAGCGCGGCCACGCCGCCGAGGAAATTCGTGTACTCCTCGAAGTTAATACTGCTTGGGTAAAGCTGGCCGGGGATGCTCAGCAAAATCTTCATGCCGTTGGCGTGTGCTTCGTTGATCAGCCCGGCCACGGCTTCCGGCGTGTCGCCGGGACCCCATTTGTGTTGTTTCTTGACCCAATTCATTCCGGCGTACTGCATAATGCCCACCGGCATGCCGGCGGCCTGGCCACCTAGTTCAAAGGTGCCGACATTGCCTACCGGGGCTACCGGCGGCGCGCCACCGCTGACGCTGGGGGCGGGGGCAGGGGCACCGGCGGCCGGCGCTTCGGGCTCCGGCGCGGCGACGATTTCAAGATCGTTGGGGTTGAAACCGGAATTCACAGTGACGAGGCTGGTCAATATCCAGCCTTTATCGCCGCTCGGCAAGGTGATGTTGTACCAATCACCGCGATCATTCCGGCCAAGCAACTGGACGCGGGTCCCGGCTGAGGCACCGCCGGCGATCGTGCCGTAGGTGATGCCGGGGCCGGTGCGGACGTTGGCCGGTACATTGACGACAGCGACCGCTTCGCCCGGATCGCCGATCGGCCCGGTGGTCGCTGGTTGAGTCGGTTGGGCCGGGGCCGCCGCTTCTGTTGTGGCCTGTGGTGTCGGTTCGGCCGTTGGTTCCGCTTCGGCTACTTCCGGCCCGGCAACGACAACCTCTACTTCACCAAGGGGCGTGACCGCATCTCCCAAGACCAGGTTAGCCTCGACTCGATAGGTGCCCGGGTTTTCCGTGGCCGCCCACTCGAAAGCCAGATCGCTGCCCGTATCGCTGGCGACGACGCTGTCGTTTTCATCGCGCACGGTCCAGGAAATGGCCGCACCACCGGGTTGAGGCGCTTCACCCTCGCCTAGATAGCTGTTTAACATGGTGGCATAGGTTTCACCGCTGCCTAACTCGCCCATCCCCCGGACGGTTACGCCACGTAAGTTGTAATCTCGGGCCGCTTGCAGGCGATTGGCCAAAGCGGCTTCACCGATGAACCAAACGGTCTGCGGCTGGTCGGCCTGCTCAAAAGTATACTTGTAGGCTAGGCTGGTCCCGTCCCACTCCAAAGGTTGAGCGGTGCCGGCCAAGGTGATCTCAACCGGCGCGCCGGGTTCGAACTCGGCCGCCTCTGATACCAACTGCAATTGGCCCAGGTTGGTCAGCGCCTGGCTGACCGGCAATTCGGTAAACACATCACCGACCTTATTGACGGTGCCGGCGGTGTGGACGACGTTGATCTTGGTCCGGCTGATTTGATCCGTAGCCCAATCCATCAGCTGGATTGCCAGGCCACCCTCGTTATAGGCGGCGGGATCGAGCGGCATGTCGATGAAGACGATATCGGCCAGGCGGCCCAGGGCGGCCCAATCCTGCCCGCCCGTGTCCCAGGTATCACCGGCGGCTGTTGGTGTGGCCAGACTGATCGCCAACGTCAGCCCGCGGGCTGACAGGGCTTCAGCCATCTTCGTGACGAAATCCGTAAACGCCGCTCGTTGAGCCGCGGGAACACCCTGGTAATCGATATGGACACCGCTGTAGCCTTCGGTTTCCGCCTGACCGACCAGCCCGTTGATTTGCGCGTCCTGAATGGCTGGATTACCAAGCAGAGCAGTCAGGTTGGTCTGATCGACGACGGCCGCCCGGTTGCTGACGCGCAAAAGACGGCCGGCATCGCCTTCTGGCGCGGCGGCCAGGTCACCTGAGAGTGATCCATTTTCACCGAGCATCAAGGTTCCAACCGAAACCTCGGTCACCAGCGGGGTAACATCCTCCGGCAAACCCTCTTCCGGTGAAACTTCGACGCTGATGCCCGGACGTTCCGGAGCGGCTGTGCGCGCCAGGATAACGGCGCGAGGCAACTGACCTTCGGCCAGGATCGCCTTTCCACCGGCGGCGTCGATCTGGCCCGGCACGTGCGCCCAGGTTTGGCCATCCCAGCCATAAAGGTCGAGAGTCTGAAGAGGCGCGGCATCGGGCGGCAGGGGAATGGCGATCTGTCCCGTTGGCGCATCCCCTTCGTAGGATAAAGTGTAGGCATTGCCAACCGGGAAGACCGAGACCGGCAGGGCGGCCGCGGCGGTGGCCAGTTCCGTGGCCGGCACATTAACGACAGTGATCGCGGCGTTGTCAGTTGTGGACAGGTCTACGCCCTCAGGTAATCGAACGGCCGTATCGACCGTCGCCTCGGGTGTAGTCCCGGCCGTTTCCTGGCCGCCCAAGCCTAACCGAGAGCCAAGGGAAATAGGCGGCAGAAACAGACCCGCCAGAATTAAAGCGATGACGACAACGAACCCGGCAATGATCGGCCACGATAGCCGTTTGCTCGAATTGGTCTCATTGGTTTCCATGTTATCCATGTTCGAAGAAAAACTCCTTCTCGGAATAGTCGTGAGATAAAATGCTCTCAGGATATTGGGTGGTAAGACAAAAAAGCGGCCTTCGGTGTAGCCGCAAACCCCGTTTATTCCGGTAAACTCGCCTGACATTCTAGCACAGCAGGCCTTGCTCGCAACCGTCAGATACCCTTGTAGGCGTTATATAGGCCTTACATATAGGAAAAATTAAGATTACGGGACGATCTTGCTCGTTTTTGCCGCTCTGACCGCCGCTTGACAGGGTTCCGGCGGTTGCTATACTCGTCCTGGATTATCCGCTAATCTGGTGGGGCTTTGCTACATTATCGGCGGCGCCGCAATCAGGCGAATTGTCCACGATGAGAATAACCCGATGGGGGAAATATTAATCAAGGAGACCCAATAGAGATGAGTGTAGCCGAATTATTCAATAACATGCCCGGCCGGTTTCAGGCTGAAAACGCCGCCGATGCCAAGATGGGCATTCTCTTCGACCTGAGTGGAGATGGCGGCGGTAAATGGTTCGTCAATATCGCCGACGGCAAGCTGGATGTGAGCGAAGGCGCGCCGGCCACGACCCCCAGCGCCACCGTGTCGATGACCGCCGAGGATTTCCAGGCCATGTCCGGTGGCAGCCTGAACCCGATGATGGCTTTCATGACTGGCAAGGTCAAAGTGGACGGCGATCTGAATTCGGTAATGAAATTTCAATCGCTGGTGGGATTTTAATTTCACTAAAACAAAAATCATCGGTTCGTAGTAGTGCAGTGAATCGCGTTCTTCAAAGACGACGCTAAAGCGCATACTACGAACAAGTTAAATTGCAGTAGGCTGTTTCGAATCCTGAAAAATTCCTGTTTTTGGTAGAAGTCTTTACTCAGGGACGGATTTCAAACCCGTCCCTTTTTGTTTTTCAAGCCGGGGTCAAGTTTCTTTCGCTGTTGGCGCTGAGCGCGATCTCGGCATACTCGCGCCGCTCCGCCTGATCCAGATCGAGGCCGCAGACAGCCAGTAACTCAGCGATCAGATTTGCCTTGCGTTCGGCATCGCTGCGAGACCAGGTGCGAGCCTTGATCTCCAGATAATAACCGGGCAGCTCCGGTTCCAGGACGCGGTCGAGGTTGATGGCGAAATCGGTCGCTTTATAGAGCACGTGCCAGCGATAGCGATCCTTGGTAACCCGCAGCTCGCGGGCCGGGGCGAAATACTCCTGATAGAAACGCAAGCTTCGGTCGGCCGTTGCCAGGAAACGCGATCGCGACAACATCACCGCGTTGGCGAATTGCTGGCGCTCGCCCTCGCCGATCAACGTCAACCGGGCGCGCACTTGTTCCACCTCACCTTGTTCGTTGATGAACTCATCTTCGCGATAGCGGAGACGGGCGGCATCCCGATCGCCACTGTCGAACAAAAAGTAATGATCGTACTGCCGGTAGTGGGCCATGCGCGTGACCTGAATTTCGTCGCCCCGCAGCACGGCCAGTAAAGCGTCGTCATCCTCCAGAGGGACTTTTACTTGCACTTCAAAGCTCTCCTGGCGCTGGACGCCGGCCAGGAGCACCAGCTTATTATAGGGGCTGGATTCACGTTCCATGACAAACGCGTCGATGTCGGCGGCGACTTTAATCGCCTCGGCGCGAGCAGAGGCCTCGTCGATCGTCAGCAGTTCCCGGTCGCGCATCAACCAGCGGCCATTGCAGACGACATGCAGCGCGTCCGAACTCTTGGCGGCGTAGACGATGCGCGAGTAAACGGCATCGGGGTGATTGTGGAAATGGGGTTGGTTGTGAATGCCGGTCATGTCGAACACGGCGATATCGGCCCGCTTGCCCGGTTCCAGGCTGCCGGTGAGGTGGCCCATATGGATGGCGCGCGCGCCGCTGACCGTGGCAAGCTCCAGCGTCTGGCGAGCGGGCAGAACGGTCGGGTTCTGGGCGTTGACCTTGGCGATGAAGGATGCCAGGCGCATTTCTTCGAGCATATCCAGGTCGTTATTGCTGGCCGGGCCGTCGGTGCCGACGCCGACTTTCAGCCCCAGGGCCAGCATCTGGCTGACCGGCGCAATACCGCTGGCCAATTTCAGGTTGCTCGACGGGCAATGAGCCACCCCCGCACCCGCTCGCCGCAGGCTGAACATATCTTCTTCGTCGATATGGACACAGTGAGCGGCCAGCAGCTTGGTATCCAGCACCCCGTGCTGCTCCAGCCAGGTCACGACGGACATATGATTCTGGCTCACGCTATTCTCGGCTTCCAGCTTCGTCTCGCTGACGTGGGTATGGAGCGGCACATCGAAGGCGCGGGCCAGGTCAGCGCAGGCCAGCAACAGTTCCGGCGTGGCCGTATACCAGGCGTGGGGGGCTACGGCCGGCTGGATGAGCGGATGGCCATTCCAGCGCTTAATGAATCGCCGGCAAAGAATGAGCGCGTCCTCAAACGTTTCGGCGTCGGGCGCGGGGAAAACCAGGATAGTCTGACCAAGCAGCGCGCGCATGCCGATCTCGGCCGTCATCTCGGCGATGGCGTCCTCAAAGTAAAACATGTCGGCGAAGGTCGTGACCCCGGAGCGGATCATCTCGGCGCAGGCTACACGTGTGCCCAGCTTGACGAACTCGGGGGTGACGAACTCGCGCTCAACCGGCATCAGATAACCCAGCCACACGTCAAGCCGCAGGTCATCGTTCAAGCCGCGCATCAGGGTCATCGGGATGTGGGTGTGGGCATTGACCAGACCCGGCATGATGACTGTGTTGGGGCAGTCCACCTCTTCGTCTGCTCGATAGGCTTTGATGATCTTGTCTGTCGGACCGACACCGACGATGGAATCGCCGCGAATGGCTACCGCGCCATCCTCGAACACATCGAACTTGCCGTTCATGGTCACGACGGTTCCGCCGCGCAGGATTAGGTCAACTTGTTCGGTCATAGCTTGTTCCTTTATGTAAGACTTAACCGGCCTTACATCTTATGATTATACCGTTTCCTGTTATAATCGTTAACCGAGATGCGCTCTATTAATTGGCTTACTCATTTACCCTTGGAGTGGTCGCCGTGAGGATGGTCGATCTCATCGCCCGCAAGCGCGACGGCGACGAACTCTCGAGCGAGGCCATCTCCTGGTTCATCAAAAGTTATACGGCCGGCGACATTCCCGATTACCAGGTGTCGGCGCTGCTGATGGCGATCTACCTGCGCGGTATGAACCAACGCGAGACTGTTGACCTGACACTGGCGATGGCTCATTCCGGCGAGGTGCTCGACCTGCACGACGTCGCCCCGTTCATCATCGACAAACACTCCTCCGGCGGCGTAGGCGACAAGACCAGCTTGGCCGTCTTGCCGCTGGTGGCCGCGGTGGGTGTTCCCGTCGGCAAAATGAGCGGCCGTGGGCTTGGCTCCAGCGGTGGCACGCTGGACAAGCTGGAATCGATCAGCGGTTGGTCGCCCAATTTGACGCTGGACCAATTTAAAAAGCAATTGCGCGAAATCGGCCTGGTTCTGGCCGGACAGACGTCGGACCTGGCCCCGGCCGACGGCAAGCTCTATGCGCTGCGCGATGTGACGGCCACGGTTGGTAACCGCTCGCTGATCGCCGCGTCGATCATGTCCAAGAAGCTGGCCGCCGGAACCGATGCCATCGTCCTCGATGTTAAGACGGGTACCGGCGCGTTTATGTCGACCGTCGCGGCGGCCGAGGATCTGGCCCGGTTGATGGTTGGCATTGGCCGGGATGCGGGGCGGCAGGTCGTGGCGCTCATCTCCGACATGAACCAGCCGCTTGGCCATGCCGTCGGCAATGCCCTTGAGGTTAAAGAGGCGCTGGATACGTTAGGCGGCGGCGGGCCGGATGATTTTTGGCATCACTGCCTGGAGGTGGCGGCCCACATGGTCCGGTTGGCCGGCAAGGCCGCGACGTTGGAAGCGTCCAAGGCTCTCGTCCGGGAGGCGCGAGACAGTGGCCGCGGATTGGCCAAGTTCCGCGAGTTGGTCGTCGCTCAGGGTGGCGATGGCCGTCAGATCGATGATCCAAGTTTGCTGCCCCAGGCGCGTTACGTTGAACCCATCGAAGCGCCGACTACCGGTTACATCCGGGCCATGAATACGGCGGCGATCGGCTTGACCTGTGTGGCTTGCGGGGGCGGACGGTATGTTAAGACTGACCGGATCGATCCGGCGGTCGGCATCGTCCTGCCGGCCAAAATTGGCGATTATTACGAAGCGGGGCAGACGATTGGTACGATCCATGCCAATGACGAAATGACGCTGCAACAGGCGCAACGTGATATACCGGCGGCAATCTACTGGTCCGATAACCCTGTGGATCGCCCGCCGCTATTTTATGCCACCCTGGCTGATGCCTGACGGCAAAATTGATGTTAACTGGTAGAAGGGAGAGAGGCAGGATGGAACTCTTGGGGATTGATATCGGGGGATCGGGGATTAAATGCGCTGTTGTGAATGCCAAAACGGGCGAATTGGTTACGGAACGTTTACGCGCCTCATCCCCGGTCGGTTTCCAACCGGATGATGTCGTTGCCGTTGTGGGCGAACTGATCCAAGAGACCGGCTACAAGGGTCCGATTGGAGTTGGTTTTCCGGCGGTTGTGATGCATGGTCAGGTGATGACCCCGCCGACAGCGCTGGCTTACCCCGGTTGGGAAAATGTCAACCTCGCCGAACGCATCCACGGACTGTGCGGTTGCCCGGTGACGGTTGGCAATGATGCCGATGTAGCCTGCCTGGCCGAGATGCATTTCGGCGCCGGCGTTGATCAAAAAGGCGTCGTGATGGTATTTACCATCGGCACAGGTATCGGCAGCGCGTTATTTTTGAATGGCCATATCGTGCCGAACCTGGAGTTGGGGCGCGTTTTCTTGCGCGAGAGCCGCAAGACGGCCGAACAATGGTGCTCTGACCGCGTGCGCCAGGAGAAAAACCTCAGTTGGGAGGAGTGGGGCAACCGGCTGAACGAATACTTCAATCATATCGAATTGCTCTTCTGGCCCGACCTGATCATCATCGGTGGCGGGGTGAGCAAGAAATATGAAAAGTTCCTGCCGCAGATCAAGGTCCGGGCCAGGGTGTTGCCGGCTGCCTTCAAAAACGAGGCCGGTATCGTTGGCGCGGCCATGGCGGCGTTGGATATGAATGAACCGCAACCTTGGGATCTGCCCGGCGCCGGTCATATCGCCGGCTAGTCGCCGATGACCCAGAAAGCCGGCTCTCGCCATATCTATTTGCCCGACACGTCCGTGGTGGCGCTGGCGGAGACATTGGTTGCCCTGGCTAACAGCGATGGCGGACTGATCGTGTTGGGAGTAGACACCGATGGGCGACCGGTGGCTGAGGTCTGGGAAGAAGAAGCTGAATTGGCGTTGCGCGCGGCGGCGGCCCTTTGCCGGCCACCGGTTCCCAGCCACTGGCAGTCGGTGGAGATGCTGAATGGCCGGTTTATCGGCATTCAGGTCCCCCGCAGTCTGGAACTCCACAGCCTGGCCGACGGCCGCGTCCTTGTTCGCCGCCGCGACGAAAACCATCCCCTAAGCGGCGACGAGATTCGCATGCTGGCCGCCGGGCGGCCCTCGGCCGATTTTGAAAAGGAACCCGTTCCCGGCGCGAAGCCGTCTGACCTGGATACCGAGACATTACGCGAATATTTGGCCAAGCGCGAAGAGCGCAGCGGCATTCGCGCCCTTTCCGTCGCGGAGCTTATGGTGGAGATCGGCGCGACCGATCGCGAGGGCAACCCGACATTGGTGGGATTGTTGTTGTTCGGCCGCAACCCGCAAGCCTTTCTGCCGCAAAGTGGCGTCGTCTTCGTCAAGTTCCCGGGCACCGAGCCACGCGGTGAGGATGGCGGTATCGGTTATGGCCGGCGCGACGAACTGACCGGGCCGGTGGCGCGCATTATCGAAAGAGCCTGGGCGATTGTCTTCGACGAGATGCGTATCGGGGCGACCGTCAGTGGTCTGGAGCGAGAGGAATTGCTCGAATACCCCCGTTTCGCCGTCCGTGAAGCCCTGGTCAATGCCGTCGCCCATCGCGACTACCGGATCAGCGGCCGGCGCATTGAAATTCGCATGTACAGCGACCGGCTGGAGATCATCAGTCCCGGCGGCCTGCCGGGCTACATGACCCTGGATAATCTGGTTGACGAGCATTTCTCGCGCAACCCCCGGCTGGTCAACGGTTTATTCCAGTGGGGCTATATCGAGGAACTAGGGTTGGGTATCGACCAGATGATCGAAGAAATGCTACAGGCTGGGCATCCGCCGCCTGAATTCCGGGCCACACCTCATTCATTCACCGTCACGCTATCGAATAAGCGCGAGCGGGCCGCGACGCCGAAATGGACCCGCAGCATGAACGAACGCCAGACTCGGGCCGTCCAATTCGTGCGCGAAACGGGCAGTATCACCAACCGCGAATACCGCCAACTCTGCCCCGATGTATCGCCGGAAACACTGCGGCTCGATCTGGCCGACCTGGTCGATCGCGGTGTCCTGTTGAAGATCGGCTCCAAGAAGGGCACCTACTACATTCTGAAGTAATTTCCCGCCCCTATGTCATCTTTTCCCAAATTTATCCCAAATGATTATTTGGGATATCCCTTGGTAATAAGTGGGAAATTGATGGTATGCTGATCATTCTATGAGCTTCACCACCCCCCAGGTGCTGATCTTGTTGCTGGCGCTGCCGCTGATTGTCTGGCTGGTGTGGCGACCGCCCGGCAGCCGGCGAGCGCCTGCCCGTCCGCGGTCCGGCTGGCTGGGGTTGGTATTGCGTCTGATAATCCTCACGCTCATCATCCTGAGCCTGGCCGGGGCGCAGCTCGTCCGCGCTGTCGAGGATCTGGCTGTCATCTTTCTGGTCGATGCGTCAGACTCAATCGACGCGGAATCGTCCGCGGCGGCCGAGCAGTTTGTCCGGGATGCTATCGCCGCGATGGGACCGGATGATCGCGCCGGGGTGATCCTTTTCGGCCGCAATGCTCTGGTCGAACAGCCGGTGCGTCTTTTCGAGGATGCCGGTGATCTCCCGCCGTTCGCCTCACAGCCCCTGCGTTTACAGACTGATTTAGCCGCGGCGATTCGCCTGAGTCTCGCCCTTTTCCCGGCCGATGCTGCCCGGCGATTGGTTGTTTTGAGCGATGGCGCGGTGACGACGGGCGATACCGATCAGGCCATTCGCCTGGCCGAGGCTGCCGGAATATCGGTCGATACCGTTCATTTACCCCAACCTCCGGTAGGTAGTGAAGTGATCCTGCGCGATGTGAGAGCGCCGGCTCGTGTCGGCCAGGGGGAAACCTTCCGCCTGGAGATCACGGCCGATAGTACGGTGGCCACGACAGCCGTGTTGCGCGTCCTGGACGGTGAAGGGCTGCTGTATGACGAGGAGGTCTCACTGCAGCCGGGTGTCAATAATTTCGTTGTCCGCCTGACGGCCGGCGATCCCGCTTTCAACCGTTATCGCGTGCAGCTGGCACCGCCGGCCGGAACCGACACCTATCCCCAAAACAACGAATTGGCGTCTTTCACCGAAGTGACGGGCCAGCCGCGGGTTTTGGTAGTTGCCGCCGAAGGAGAAGGGGAGACAGAGATCAACGAGGCCGGGCCGTTAAGGGGCGCACTGGAGGCGACGGGGCTGCAAGTGGAGCAAACGACACCGGGCGCATTGTCGGCCAGTCTGGCCGAATTGAACGATTACGCTGCCGTCATCCTGGTTAACGTCAACGCTCGCGACCTCAGCCAACGCAAAATGGAGACCTTGCAATCGTACGTCCGTGACCTGGGTGGTGGATTGGTGGTCGTTGGCGGGCCGGACAGCTTCGGAATGGGGGGATACTTCGACACCCCTCTCGAAGAGACCCTGCCGGTGAATATGCAAATCGAGGATCAGGAGCGGTTTCCGCCAGTCAGCATGGTCCTGGTGATCGATCGCTCGGGCAGTATGGCCGCCGATGAGGGGGGTGTGGCTAAAATTCAACTGGCGGCCGAAGGCGCGATCCGGGCATTGGAACTGATGAATGATTCCGATGAGATGACCCTCATCACTGTTGATGAGGCCCCCAGCGAGATCATCGGTCCGGTCACTCCGGCCAATCGCGACGAGGCTATCGAGCAGATGCGTCAGTTGGGCGCGGGAGGTGGCGGCATCTTTGTTCGCAGCGGGCTGGAGGCGGCGGCTGAGGTCCTGGCCGAGAGTGACAACCCGGTCAAACATATCATCGTCCTGGCTGACGGCGCTGATGCCGAGCAAAAGGAAGGCGTGCCGGAGTTGATTCGCGAATTAAGGGCTGATGGCGTAACCGTCTCGATGGTCAGCATCGGCCGTGGACCGGATACACCCTGGCTGGAGCAGATGGCGGAGATCGGCAACGGTCGGTTTCACTTTACCGACGCGGCTGCCAACCTGCCACAAATCTTCACCCAAGAGACGGCGGCCATTCAGCGCAATTACCTGATCGAGGAGCGCTTCTTTCCATCGCAGGTCAGTGACAGCCCTATCCTGACCGGGATCGAGGCCACACCCGCGTTATTCGGTTATGTCGGTACAAGCCCTAAAGTGACGGGGCAGGTCGTCCTGGAGAGCCACCAGGAAGATCCGCTGCTGGCCGTCTGGCAATACGGACTGGGCCGCGCCGTGGCCTGGACGTCTGATGCCACGGGGCGATGGGCCGCGGATTGGGTGCGATGGGAGGATTTCCCCACCTTTTGGGGCCAAACAGTGCGCTGGTCGATGGGCGACCGGTCAGAGAACGGGCTGGCGACAGAGATAACCTTTGACGGTGAGGATGCCATCCTGACGGTCGATGCCCAAACGCCGGACGGACTCTATTTGGATGGTTTGTCGTTGATCGCCAATGTGGTCAGTCCAACCGGCGAGACACAAACCGTCGATCTTTCACAAGTTGCGCCAGGCCGCTATGAAGCGACTTTCATCCCCACTGACGAAGGCGCCTATCTCATCGGCATCGGTTCAACGACGGACGACGGGCTGCGGCAGTCGACCGGTTGGGTGTTGGGTTACTCGCCGGAATACAGCACATTTGCCGACAATCCCCAGTTGTTGGCTTCCCTGGCCGAACGGACAAATGGGCGAGCGGTAGCCATCACGGGTGATGATAGCCCGGCCAACGTCTTCGCGCATGATCTGGACGCCCTGCCGGTCGCCCAGCCCATTTGGCCTTGGTTGATCCTGGCCGCGACACTGCTTTGGCCGTTGGAGATCGCCGCGCGGCGGTTGGTATTGACCCGCCGCGATTGGGCGAAAGCCTGGTCGGCATTGGTGGCGGGAGTCCGGCCGCAAGCGGCGGCCTCTCCGGAACGAACCGAGGCCATGTCGGCCTTGATGCAAGCCAAGCAGCGGGCGACGTCTGATCGACAATCACCCCTCACGACCGGCGAACAACCCCGGTCGACGATTACCGAGACAGCCGGTGCGGCAACGCCGGAGAAGGTTGTGGCGGGCGCTGGAGATGACCTATCACTGTCTGAGCCGGAAGTAGTCCCGGAGGCAACGGCTGATTCGACAGTGAGGGATGATCAAGGTACATTAGCGGCCAGATTACGTGACCGCCGGCGATCGGAACGCTGAGCCGGTGGGTGGACAAGGCGGGGTAGCGCGTGGAAATGGGTGGAATCTAGCCTGGCATAAGGCTAAGACGCACTACCCCGCCCTGTCAATCCTCTCCTTTCGTGTTATCGTCTTCGATATCACCGGTCCTTTTGTTGTTCGGGCATAACCAGTTCACCGCGGATAAAAGCGGTCGTTTGCGGCACGGCCGGTGAATTGAAGAAGGTCTCGACGTCTGATATCTCCATCAAACGGCCGCCCAATAAAAACGCGACCCGATTCGCTACCCGTCGGGCCTGAAAGATATCATGGGTTACCCAGACGATCGTCATACCTCTGGTGGCGTGTTCCTCCGCAACCAGCCTTTCGATCAAACCGATGTTATAGGGATCGAGGTTGGCGGTTGGTTCGTCCAGCAACAACACATCGGGACGAATCACCATGGCACGGGCCACGGCGACACGTTGCCCCTCTCCGGCGGAGAGTTTCGTCGCCGATTGTCGCGCCAGATGGGCCAAGCCTAGTCGATCGAGCCAGTTTGCTAGTTGTTCTTCGGGCAATTTCTCACCGCGCAACCCCAGCCCATAGCCGATATTGGCGGCCACGCTACGCCGTAGGAGGGCCGGATGCTGGAAAACAGCTGTCACCCTTCGCCGCTGGGCCAGAGTGACGCCGCTATTCAAATGTTGGCCGTCGAACTTCAGCGTGCCGCTGCTGGGTATCTCCAGGAAGTTGAGCAGCCGCAGCAATGTCGTCTTCCCGCTGCCGCTTGGGCCGACTAATGCCAGCACCTCACCCGGTTGGATGGCCATTTCCGCGATATCCAACACCGTCCGACCGTTGTAGGTTTTAGTAAGGTGGTTGAGGCGGTAGATCGGTGTCATGGCTAGTGTGGCAGACGTTTAACAAATTAGACGTTTGAGGCCCATCATTCATCGCTTAAACGATGAAACAGCCAGTTGGTCAGAAATGCCAGAAACAACAGGATAATGCCCAGGGCCAGGGCTAAGGCGAAGTTACCCCGCCGCGTTTCCAGGACGATGGCTGTGGTGAGCACGCGGGTTTGACCCTCGATATTACCGCCGACGAGCATCACCGCGCCGACTTCGGAGATGATACCGCCAAAGGCGGCGATGATAGCCGCCAAAATGCCCAGACGGGCTTCTAGAAACATCGCCCAGGCCAATTGCCAGGGTGTCGCGCCCAGCGATCGAACCTGCAGCTTGACGGCCGGTTCAACGCTGCGCAAGGCTGTCAGCGTCAGGCCGATGATGAGCGGTAAGGCGATAATGGTCTGGGCGACGATCATGGCCGGCGGCGTAAACAACCAGTTCAACGGGCCGAATACACCCTGGTTTGAAAGCATTAAATACACAAACAAGCCGACGACGACCGGCGGTAACCCCATGCCGGTATAGATGATCGGCAGCAGACACCCGGCGGCCGGGATTTTTTCACGCAACCCGAGTGCCGCGCCCAGAGGTAATCCGATGACCATTGACAGGATCAAGGCGATGCCTGTCACCTGGAGGGTCATGGCTACGATTTCTATCAGCGCCGGATCAAAGCTCGTTAAGAGTTCGAGGGCTTCGCGTAGCGCCTCCAGTAAAGTTCCCATCGGCAGTTACAATGATTTAACCATTTTCGGGAGAGCGTTGCTATAAGGGTGAGATGCAGCGCAGAGGCGAGGGCGCGATCACGATCAACTCCCTTGCCTCACCTGCGCCAGATTAGTTGGCATTCGGATAGAAAAGCGGTTGGCCAAAGGTATCGACACCAAACTCGCCGATCATTTCCTGTACCTCAGGTGAGGTGATCCAGGTGGCAAACTCCTCGGCCAGCGGGCCGTTAATGACTTCATTCTTGGCCGGATCGACCGGGATGACGCCATAGGGATTCAATAAGCTGGGGTCCTGGTTGGTGTCGATGCTGTCGCCACCGACGATTACGACCAGATTGGGCAAAATTTCGCGCATTGGTAGAAAAGTGCCGCGATCGGTCAAGGTGTAAGCCCCGGCTTCATTGGCGTAAGTCAGGGTCTCGCCCATCCCCTGGCCGAGAGAGTTATACCAGCCGCCGGCCGGATCAGGCGTGATCCCCGCGCTTTCCCATAAGCTGATTTCCTTGGTATGCGTGCCGCTATCGTCGCCCCGGGAAGCAAACAGCGCTTCGACCGCAGCGATCCCCGTCAGCGCCTCGGCGGCCAGGGGTGTTCCCTGAACACCGGCCGGATCGGTCGAGGGTCCGACCAGGATGAAGTCGTTGTACATCACGTCGCGGCGGTAGGGACCATGACCTTCTTCAACGAAGGCGTCCTCGCGGGCACGGGCATGTACCAGAATGACGTCAGCATCGCCGGCCTCGCCCAGTTCGATGGCTTGTCCGGTTCCAACGGCCACAACATCGACACGGGCATTATTCTTTTCCTCGAAGTCGGGCAGGATGGCGTCGAGCAAGCCGGAATCGGCTGTACTGGTAGTCGTCGCCAGCCGAAGCACTTGCGGTTCTTCGGGGCCACAAGCCGAAAAATCCATCAGAGTTAAGATGATTAGCAGGACAACGAAAAGTTTGCGCATGGGTGAGCCTCCTCACTTATCTTTTCTCGATGGTCGTTATGAAAAATTATCATAACGCTAAAGAAGTATAACGCGGCCGAGGTGGGATGCAAATCATTTTGGGAGGCTAACGGTGGTCGAAATTCGCCTCGAACGCGTCAACGACGAAGCGCTCCATATCGTGGGCGAAACGATCGAATTGTTCCAGGTAAACCTCGGCGATTGTGGTCAGACGGGCACCGCCCCCATGCTGGCCGCCGGTTTGAGTCTCGACCAATCTCTCGCCCAGGCGGGTTTCCATCTCGTGGATCTTTTGCCAGGCGGTGCGGTAGGGAATCTCGAGTTTTTCAGCGGCGGCCGAGATGGAACCGGATATGGCGATGGCCCGCAATAGCTCGGCCCGCCACAGGGAGAGAACGACTTCGCCGTTGACTTCGATCCAGAGGTTGTAGCGGGGTTGCATGCCGCTAATTATAGCCGGAAATGGCCAGGCCGTGCTTCTTGATACCTCTTCGCTCGGTCTAATTGTCAACCGGCAACCGTCATTAGCCTAAATGGGGCACCCGTCAGGTCCCAACGAACATTTGCCGTTTAGGCATTAAAGGGTCTCGTAAAGGCGCTCGAGTTTGTCGACAACCCGTTCCCAATTGTAGACAGTTTCAATCCGCTGCCGGGCTTGATCGCCCAGACAGCGAATCCGTTCCGGGTCGTTGAGGAGTAATTCAAGTTGACGGCGCAAATCGTCGGCATTGCCCGCTTCGAAAGCCACACCGGCTTCGCCGATTGTCTCCCGATTTTGCTCGATGCCGTTCACGACCACGCAGCGCCCGGTTGCCATAGCGCTCATCAATGCCGGTGAATTCCCCTCCATCACCGAGGGCTGAACATAGATCAAGCAATTGGCGAAAAGCTGCCGAGCTTCCAGTCCGTATCGATAGCCGACGAATTTGACTCTTTCGTCGCTTTTATCTTTAAGACCCTGAACATAAGCGGGATCATCGGGGTTCTCGCCAACGATAACCAACGGGATATCGGTGTCCAGTTTGCTATAGGCGTCGACTAACAAATGAACGCCCTTATCGGGTCGCAACATGCCGACGAACAGAATGTAATGGTTGGGCTGCACGCCAAGACCGGGCAGTAAGTCGTCGCCCGGTGGCTCCCATAGATCTGCGGCGAGGGTTATCACTTGGGGGGATTTTCCAAAATAATTGGCGAACTCTTGCTGTGAGGTAACGTTGTCGACATAGACGGCGTCGGCCCACCGGAACGCGGCCGTCGCTCCCCATTTGAGCATCGTACGGGCCAGCCGTCCCCATTTTGGCCGCTCCCAATCAATGCCGTCCATGTAGACTACGGTCTTTTTTCGTCCCAACTTGGCCAGAGGCAAGAATAAGCCGTTGCCCATACCGTGAAAGTTGAGGATGTCGGCTTGGTTGGTCAGCACTGCGTGGAGGGTGGCTAATGGCGTATGCGACATCGCTTCCAACCCGGCCCGTTTAATGGGCACGGGAAGTCCGATCAACCTAACGCCTTCAAAATCAGCTGGGGGATCTTGGATATAGGAATTACGGCAATAAACAGTGACATCATAGCCGCGCTCGGCCAAGCGGCGACTCTTGGCGTCTGTCTCGCGCTCGCCGCCTCCTGCACCGGGCAGATCGGGCGGGAGACCTTTCATGCCGATAAACGCCAGTCTCCGGTTTGAGTGCTTTTCTCTCTCGCTCATACGGTTACCAGAACGGATTGAATATATGCCTTCAGTGCCTCCGGCCACGGCCGCATCCAGTTCAACCCGCGCAGTTCCAGATTATAGTTGCGCGCCGCTTCCATGCGCGGTCGTGGGGCTGGTAATGGGAAGCGAGATGAACTGACCGGTTCCAATTGGCAGGTTGTGACCCCGGCATACTCCAGAATTTTCTGGGCAAATTCGAAGCGACTGCAATAGCCGCCGGTGTTGACCGTGCTATAGGTGCCGAAAAGTCCGGTCTGGGACAGCTTTTCAACCGTGCTTGAGATATCGTTGGTGTAGGTCGGCGAGCCGAATTTGTCGTCAACGATGGCCAGCTTGTCGCGATGGCGAGCCAGATCGATGATCTTGGCCACGAATTTTTTATCTTCAGGACCACCACCAAACATCCATCCGGCGCGGGCGATGAAGTATTTCGGCACCAGCTTCTCGACGATCAATTCACCTTGATACTTCGATCGACTGTACCAGCTCTGTGGGTTAGGCGTATCGAATTCGGTGTAAGGTTCGCACTTGGTGCCATCAAAGACGCTATTGGTGCTGATATAGACCATTGTGGCGTTGACCGACCGGGCAGCCAGGGCGACGTTTTGCGTACCGATTGTATTCGTCAGAAAGGAATTGTCCGGGTCGCGCTCGCATTCATCGACTTCTGTCAACGCAGCCAGGTGGAAAACGACATCCGGTCGAAACCCCTCGATCGTTTTCTGGACCAGGTCGCGGTCGCGAATATCCATTTCCTCGATGTCAGTGGCCAGGAAATCGTAATCCCGCTCGCTTAATATCCGGCATAAATCCGAACCCATCATTCCCTTTGCGCCGGTAACAATTGCCTTTCTCATTTGATTCTGTTCGCTCCTAACGTAGGTGGATTTTTTCAGAGATGGTTGGATCGTTCGAAAATCGGCTATAGGCCAGGTCTTAAGAGCAAGCTAATCGGCTATTTGCCCCCATCGACATGACGCCGTGCGGCGCGCCTATTGTGCCGACCAAATTGTGCCAAAAATAAGGTTAGGTCTCAAGCCTTACAAACTAGCTTACAGGAGGGCGTCTCAATGTCTTTTGTTCCACGGTAGGTTTGTTATACTTGCCGGCATGCACACAATGTTCACAATCGAAAACATCGCCCAATTTGAAGGCCAAAGGGTCACGATCCAGGGTTGGCTCTACGCCAGCACCCACAAAGGCAAGTTGCTGTTTCTTCGCTTGCGCGACGGCACAGGTATTTCCCAGGCTGTTGCCTATCGCCCGGAGGTAGGGGACGAGTTATTTGAGACCCTGGTCCGGTTGGGCCAGGAATCTTCGCTGATCGTTACCGGTACCGTCAAAGCCAATGACCGCGCCCCGGGTATTCCCGGCGGCTATGAAATCGGGATTGAAGAAGTCCAGGTGTTGCAAAACGCGATTGACTACCCCATCGGTCCCAAAGAGCACGGCGTCGAATTCCTGATGGACAATCGCCACCTCTGGCTACGCAGCAGCAAGCAGTGGGCTATCATGCGCGTGCGCACGACGATCAAGCGGGCGATCATCGACTTTTTCGACAGCCGCGGCTTTGCCAATATCGACACGCCGATCATCACTCCCAGCGCGGCCGAGGGGACCAGCACGCTGTTCGAGGTCAACTATTTTGACGAGAAGGCTTACCTGGCCCAGACCGGCCAACTCTACAACGAGGCCAACATCATGGCCTTCGGCAAGGTCTACTGTTTCGGTCCCACCTTCCGCGCCGAAAAATCCAAGACACGCCGCCACCTGGCCGAGTTCTGGATGGTTGAGCCGGAGATGGCGTTCTATGACCTGGACGACATGATGGCCCTCGAAGAGGAGTTTGTCAGCTATATCGTCCAGACCACCATGGAAAAGCGTGCCGCCGAACTGGAACTGTTGGAGCGCGACCTGACCGCTCTACGCAGGGTGACGCCCCCCTTCCCGCGCATCAGTTATGATGAGGCTGTTGAGCGCATCCAGGCCATCCGCGCGGCGACGGACGACCCGGAGTTGGAGGAGAATTTGGCCATCGAATGGGGGGATGATTTCGGCTCGCCCCACGAGACGGAACTGACCAAGCAGTTTGACCGGCCGGTCTTTGTCTACGGATATCCAACAGCGGTAAAGGCGTTCTATATGGAGCCCTGGCCGGGAAGGCCGGAAGTATGCAAAAGCGTCGACCTGCTGGCGCCGGAGGGCTATGGCGAGATCATAGGCGGTAGCGAGCGCATGAGTGATCCGGAAGTGCTGCTGGCGGCCATCCGCCGCCACGAACTGCCGGAAGCCAACTATCAGTGGTATATCGACCTGCGCCGCTATGGGAGTGTGCCCCACAGCGGTTTCGGCCTGGGTCTGGAGCGGACCGTGGCCTGGATCTGCGGCATCGAGCATATCCGCCAGACCAGCCCCTTCCCGCGGACCCTCAACCGGCTAACGCCGTGAGGCGTTGGTAAGGCATAAACCCCTTTTGGTCGATGTGATCAGCCTGATTTCCAGGCAGAAAGATCCCGGTCAATCAACTCCTCAAGTTGCACGATGTCGTCTTGATAATACGATCGCAAACGCTCGGCAAGCTTTGGATCGATAGGCGGTGGTTTTTGGATATTATCCGATCGATACTGATTGACTTTATCGATGAGGTTCTTTGGAATCATTGGTTTAACTGATTTGTATATCGAATTATGCCTTATGGAATAAAATGATTTGGCTATAACGCGGTTTTTTGGTTTTCCACCGGGGTTTTTAGGGATAGGATCCGGTATTTCAAATTTGCTATTCACATTCAGGTAGTCACAAATATCCTCAAATACGAGTTGCGTAGATTTTTTCAAGTCATCTACTAATACGACTTTGATCTGGGAACGATCGAAACGCGCATACCATTTTGAGAGGGCAGTGTAATAGAATCCGCCGGTGACAAAATGACTCGTGGGGGTTAAGGCTTCATCAACCGGCAATCGTTTTTTCCCTTCTCTAGCCCCGAGCCAGTAAATGGAATAAGCCCGATCGACAGGATTGCGTAAACTGAAAATTAGTTTCACATCGGGCAGCGTTCTTTGAATGTTATCGATCGCCGATTCGTAATACAAGTAGAAAGGTGTCTTTTCACCGACGGCTTTCTCATTCGTCACACCCTCAAACAAAGCCTCGTATTCTGACAAGCTGCGGATGTGGATTGTTGGTCCCTGATAAGCGCCGGAGTTGTATTCTTCCGGGTCATAAAGGAAGAATCTTGTTTCCCTAAGTGGAATAAAGACCTGCGGATGCTGGCTTATAGACAAATATATTAAATGAGCCACAATAGATGGGTGGCAAAACGACAATTTCAACTCAACGAAACCGAAGTGCGTGATCTGCAAATAGCGTACGAAAATTGCAAGAACGGACCAGC
>Ga0114939_10000268_pt1 | contig 45546 bp, 60 predicted proteins | sample AshMeaCrysSpring_FD_87196 | JGI IMG/M metagenome (GOLD analysis project Ga0114939, IMG submission 87196) | Groundwater microbial communities from Big Spring, Nevada to study Microbial Dark Matter (Phase II) - Ash Meadows Crystal Spring | ecosystem: Environmental > Aquatic > Deep subsurface >...
CTTCCAGCTCTTTTTCGGCTGGGCGCTCAGCCGGCGGCTGCGGGGCGAGATCCTGCGCCGCGAGCGCAACGCCACCTGGCTCAAAGATGTGAGCTGAAACATGAACTTACGTGAATTTCTTCATATGAGTGGTTACGCGGGATTTGTTTGGACCGCGTACGGTCTAACGGCGGTGGTGCTGTTCGCCAACTGGTGGACCGCCCGCCGCAGCGAGGCTGAGCAGATTGCGAGCGCCCGGCGGCGCATGACGACGGACTAAGGAGACGAGAGCATGACCCCTCGCCAGAAACGCATGGTCACCGTGGTCGCGATCCTCGCGGGCGTTGGTGTCGCCACGGCCTTCGCCCTGCAGGCCTTCCAGAAGAACCTGCTCTACTACTACAGCCCGTCGCAGATCCAGGCCGGCGAGGCCCCGGACGCCCGGGTGTTCCGCGTCGGCGGGCTCGTCGAGAACGGCAGCCTGAAGCGCGAACCCGGCAGCCTCGAGGTGCGCTTCACGCTCACCGACTACGCGCACCAGGTCGGCGTGAGCTACACCGGCGTCCTGCCCGACCTGTTCCGCGAGGGGCAGGGCGTGATCGCGCGCGGCAAGCTGCGCCCGGATGGCACTTTCGTGGCCGAGGAAGTCCTGGCCAAACACGACGAGAACTACATGCCGCCCGAAGTGAAGGACAGCTTGAAGCCGCACGCGCAGGCGGCTCAGGGCATGACCCAGGGCACCTGAGCGCAGCGCGCCGAGGGAGGATCGGATGGTCGTAGAACTGGGGCTTTTCGCGCTCATCGTGGCGCTGCTGCTCTCCATCGCGCAGGCCTGGTTCGGGCTCGCCGGCGCGCACTTCGGTAACCGGCGCTGGATGGCCGCCGCGAGGCCCGCCGTCACCGGGCAATGGGTGTTCGTCGCGCTGTCGTTCGCCGTCCTGGCCTGGGCGTTCTACAAGAACGACTTCTCGGTCCTCTACGTCGCGAACAATTCGAACTCGGCGCTGCCGACCTTCTATCGCTTCACGGCGGTGTGGGGCGCGCACGAAGGGTCGCTGCTCCTCTGGGCGCTCGCGCTCTCGACCTGGTCGGTGCTCGTGGGCGCGTTCAGCCGCAACCTGCCGGCGACCTTCGCGTCGCGCGTGATCGGCACGCTCGGCATCGTGAGCATCGGTTTCCTGAGCTTCATCCTGTTCACCTCGAGCCCGTTCGAGCGCCTCGTACCGGCGGCGATGGACGGCCGCGACCTCAACCCGCTGCTGCAGGACCCGGCGCTCGCGGTGCACCCGCCGATGCTCTACATCGGCTACGTCGGGTTCTCGGTCGCGTTCGCCTTCGCGGTCGCGGCCCTGCTCGAAGGACGGCTCGACGAGAAGTGGGCCCGCTGGGCGCGCCCGTGGACCACGCTTGCCTGGTTCTTCCTCACGATCGGCATCGCGCTCGGCAGCTGGTGGGCGTACTACGAACTGGGCTGGGGCGGCTGGTGGTTCTGGGACCCCGTCGAGAACGCGTCCTTCATGCCCTGGCTCGTGGGCACGGCACTGATCCACTCGCTCGCGGTCACGGAGAAGCGCGGGCTCTTCAAGAGCTGGACCCTGCTGCTTGCGATCACCGCATTCTCGCTGAGCCTGCTCGGTACCTTCCTCGTACGCTCGGGCGTGCTGGTGTCCGTGCACGCGTTCGCGAGCGACCCGAGTCGCGGACTCTTCATCCTCGCGTTCCTTGGCGTGTGCATCGGCGGTTCGCTCGGTCTCTTCGCATGGCGCGGGCCGTCACTGCGGACGCGCGGCGGCTTCGAGGTCGTCTCGCGCGAGTCGTTCATCCTCTTCAACAACCTGCTGTTGCTCGTCGCGGCTGCGCTCATCCTGATCGGGACGCTGTACCCGCTGTTCCTCGACGCGCTCAACATGGGCAAGATCTCGGTCGGCCCGCCGTACTTCAACGTCGTGTTCCTGATCCCGACGCTGCCGCTCCTCGCGCTGCTTGCCGTCGGCATGCACTCGGCGTGGAAGAAGGGCAAGCTCGAGGACGTCTCGCGACCGGTGCTCCTGATGCTCGCGATCTCGGTCGCGTTGGGCGTGCTCGTGCCGGTCTTCGCCTACGGCGGCTTCCACCTCATGGCGGGCGTCGGCCTCGCGCTCGGCGTCTGGGTGATCCTCTCCGCGCTCTATGAGCCGTGGCGGCGCCTTCGCCTGAAGCAGAGCCTCTCGCCGGGCGTGCTCGGCATGGCAATCGCCCACATCGGCGTGGGGCTCTTCGCCATCGGCGTCACCGTCACGCAGAGCTACCGCATCGAGAAGGACGTGGCGCTGAAGCCCGGCGAGAGCGTGGAGCTCAAGGGCTACAAGTTCGACTTCGTGAGCACGCGCGAGGTCGAGGGTCCGAACTACCGGGCGATCGAGTCCGAGGTGGTGGTGACGCGCGACGGTCGCGAGGTCGCGACGCTGCACCCGCAGAAGCGCGTATACCTGGTGCAGACCATGCCGATGACCGAGTCCGGCATCGAGGTCGACTGGAACCGCGACCTCTTCGTGGCCATGGGCGATGACCTGGGCGCCGGTGCCTGGAGCGTGCGCGTGCAGTACAAGCCGATGGTTCGCTTCATCTGGCTCGGCGCGCTGGTGATGGCGCTCGGTGGGCTGATCGCCATCTCGGATCGCCGCTACCGCACGCGTCGCGAGACCGCGGACGAGAAGTCGGGTGCCCGCGGCGCGGCCCCCGCGCGCTGATCGAGGCTCAAGACCATGTGGAAGTACATCGTTCCGTTCGGGCTGTTCGTCGCGCTGGGTGCGTTCCTGTTCGTGGGTCTGTACCGCGACCCGCGCTACGTGCCCTCGCCGTTGATCGGCAAGCCGGCGCCCGAGTTCAGCCTGCCGAGCCTGCAGGATGCGTCCTACCCGGTGTCGAGCAAGGACCTCGTCGGCCAGCCCTGGGTGCTCAACGTCTGGGGCACCTGGTGCGGGGGCTGCCGGGCGGAGCACGACGTGCTGCTCACGATCGCGCGCCAGAACGTGGTCCCGCTGATCGGGCTCAACTGGAAGGACGACAACGCCGCGGCGCAGCGCTGGCTCGGTGAGCTCGGCAACCCCTACGCGGCCGTGGCCGAGGACAACGTGGGCAAGGCCGCCATCGACTGGGGTGTCTACGGGGCGCCGGAGACCTTCCTCATCGGCCCGGACGGGATCGTGCTCTACAAGCACATCGCGCCGATGACGCTCGAAGTCTGGAACACCGAATTCCTGCCGCGCATCCAGACGGCGCGCACTGCCGGGGGGGGCCGCTCTTGACGACCTTACTGCGCGCGATCGTGGTCGCGCTCGCATTCTTCGGGGCCGCTCGCGCGCTCGCCATCGACACCGAGCGGGCCTTCGACGACCCGGCGCTGCAGTCGCGCTACGAGGCGCTCAATCGCGAGCTGCGCTGCCTCGTCTGCCAGAACCAGACCATCGCCGACTCGAACGCGACGCTCGCTCAGGACTTGCGTCGCGAGGTGCGCGAGCAGATCGGGGCTGGCAGGAGCGACGAGGAGATCCGCCGGTTCATGATCGACCGCTACGGCGACTTCGTGCTGTACCGGCCGCGCATGACCGCAACCACTTTCCTGCTCTGGGCGGCGCCGGTGCTGCTGCTCGTCGCCGGCGTCTTCGCGCTCGTGCGCGTGGTACGCCGTCGCGCCGCCGAGGCAGACATCGACCCAGCGGGCCCGGAGGCCGGCCAATCGTGACACCGTTCATCATCCTCTGCGCCGTCATGCTCGTGGCGGCGATCGCCTACTTGGCCGTTCCCTTGCTGCGTGGCGAAGGGCCCCTGCCGAAGGGCCAGCGACCGACGCCCAGGGCGACCGTGGCGATGGCCGCGCTCATGCTCGGGCTTCCGATCGCTGCGATCGCGCTCTACTCTGGCATTTCTAACTTCCCGTGGGACGACCCGATGGCGGCTGCGGGTCCTGGTCACGCCGCGGGCAGCGCCGGGTCCATGGACGAGGTCACGCAGCAGCTCGAGGCGCGGCTCGCGGCGAACCCGGGCGACCTCGAGGGCTGGCGAATGCTCGGCCGGACCTACCTCGTCGGGGGCAATTCCGCCAAGGCTGCCACGGCCTATGAGCGTGCCATCGAGCTCTCGGGCGGCGGGGATGCTGAGTTGCAGCTCGACCTCGCGGAGGCGCTCGTCCTCACCAACGACCCGGCCGTACAGGACCGGGCCGTGAAGATCATCGACGAAGCGCTGGTCGCGGACGCGAACAACGGCAAGGCCCTCTGGTACTCCGGCGTCGTCGCGATCCGTGCCGACGACAAGGAGACCGCCAAGGCGCGCTGGACGAAGCTGCTCGAGCAGAACCCGCCGGACGAGATCCGCCAGATCGTCGAAGCGCAATTGGCCGGGCTCGGCGTGGGCGCGCCGGCGATGGCGTCGAGTGCGCCGGCAGAGAGTGCCGCGCCGGCAGCGACCGTCGCCGCCGATGCCGCGCCAGCCGCCGCAGGGCGCACGATCCGCATCGCGCTGTCGGTGGACCCGAAGGTTGCCGGTAAGCTCAAGCCCGGCACGCCACTCTTCGTGTCGGCGCGCCAGCCCGGCATTCCCGGGCCGCCGATTGCCGCGGTGCGCATCACGAGTGATTCGCTGCCGACGACGGTCGTGCTGAGCGACGCCAATACGATGATCGAGGGCCGCAACCTCTCGTCGATCGACGACGTGGAGATCGTCGCGCGCGTGGCGTTCGGGGGCACGGCGGTCATCGCCAGCGGCGACCTCATCGGCAAGGGCCAGCAGAAGAAGGGCGGGGCGGTGGACGTCGCCGTCGTCATCGACCAGGTCGCTCCCTGAGTCGTGGCCGATTCGGTCCACGTGCGCCTGCGCAGGCTGCCCACGGGTTGGGGCAGCTATCCGCGCGTACTGTTCACGAGCCGGCCGCCGGTCACCGAGGTCCGCGACCCGCCCGTGTTTCACGCCAGCGTCAGCGGTGTCGTGCTCGCGGCGGAGGCCGTGCGAAGCTACTCGGCCATGTGCGGATTCCCGGGCGGCGTTCCCGTCACGTTCCCGCACGTGCTCGCCATGCCTCTGCACCTGCAGATCTTCGCCTGCGGCGACTTTCCGCTGCGGCCGATGGGGCTCATCCACGTCGCGAACGTCATCGAGCCGCTCGCCGAGTTGCGCCCGGGCATGCGCCTCGACCTCGACGTGTGCGCCGGCAACTACCGGCCGACCGACGCCGGGCTCGCGTTCGACATGGCCACCGAGATCACGAGCGAGGGCCGGGCGGTGTGGCGCGAGACCTGCGTGTTCCTGTCGCGCTGGCCGGAGTCCGTGGAACGGCCGGCCGGGCGGCCGCCACGGCCGCCCAAGGCGCCCAAGGACGCCGCCGTGCTCGCCGAACTCGACGTCGGCAAGCGCACCGCCCTCGACTACGCGCGCGTGTCGCGGGATTTCAACCCGATTCACCTGAGCGACCGGGCCGCCCGCTATTTCGGACTGCGCGGTTGCATCGTGCACGGCATGTGGTCGCTCGCCCGCAGCCTGGCCGAGGCACCGGTGCCGTCACTCGCCGAGGGCGTCCGCATCGACACCCAGTTCCTGACGCCCGTGCAGTTGCCTGCCCGCGTGGCCATCAAGGAGTGGACCGCCGAGGGCCAGCGGCGGCGGGCGCTCTGTGACATCCGGACCGGACGCGTGCACATGTTTGCGTTCTGGCCCGAGGCATCGCCTCCCGCCTGACCCTTTGGCCGCGTAACATCCACTCGTGGCACATGACTTCCCGAGGCGCACGACGTGAGATCCACGGACACGGACCCGGTCCAGACCGGCCGGCCCTCCCTCAAGGAACGGGCGGCGGACGAGCTGATCCGGTACCTCGAGGTCGCCGGATACCTATTCATCATCCTGGCGGCGCTCCTGTTCTATCGCAACGCGCTGCTGCGTGAGGAGGGCGTCAGCGGACTCAGCCTCAGCCTCGCGGCCGGGAAGGCGCTGATCCTCGGCAAGTTCCTGCTGCTCGGCGAATCGGCCGGAATCGGCCGTCGTTTCCGCGCGAAGACGCTGTGGATGGCGATTTTGCGGCAGGCGGTCTTCATGTGGGTCCTGCTGATCGTGCTCTCGGTGGCCGAGGAGTTCCTTGTCGGGCTCGTGCACGCTCATTCGTTCGCCCAGACGCTCGCGGGCTACGAGGCGCACTCGGTCTCGGTGCTGGTGGCGAAGAGCGTGGTCCTGCTCCTCGTGCTGCTGCCCCTGATCGCCACCACCGAATTGAGCAAGGCGCTCGGCCCCGGCGTGCTGCGCCGGCTGCTCATGCAGGAGGAGCGGGAAACGCGCGGCCACTAGCGCACCCGCGAGGCGCATGTCCAACGAGAAACCACGCAAGCGCAGCGCCGTCCCGTCCTCACGCGTCGGGCGGCTGCTGCGTTTCGGGATGCTGAGCGGCGAACTCGCGCTCTCGACGGCCGTGGCTTCCGCAAAGCAGCTCACGAGCGGCCGGCGTCTCGACCTCGCGTCTGCGGTCCTCACGCCCGGCAATGCGGAGCGCCTCGCGCGACGGCTTGCGTCGCTCCGCGGCCCGGCGATGAAGGTCGGGCAGATGCTCTCGCTGCCGGGCGAGGACGTGCTGCCCCCGGAGTTCCGCAACGCGCTCGGCATGCTGCGTTCGCAGGGATATGCCATGCCGGACACGCAGCTGAAGCGCGTGCTGGGACGCGAGTACGGAAAGGGCTGGGAGTGCAGGTTCGACCGCTTCGACATGGAGCCCGTGGCGGCCGCCTCCATCGGTCAACTGCATCGGGCCCGCAAGCGAGGCGGCCGCGAGCTCGCGCTCAAGATCCAGTATCCGGGCGTCGCGAAGAGCGTGGACAGCGACGTGGACAACCTGTCGAGCCTGCTGCGGCGACTCGATTTCCTGCCGGTGTCGCTCGACGTCGATGCCATCGCGCGGGAAGCGAAGCGCCAGCTGCACCTCGAGACCGACTACGAGAGCGAAGCGCGCTACCTCGAAAAGTACGCCCGGCTGGTCGCGCCGATGGCCGAGGTCTCGGTGCCGCGCGTGGACAGGGCGCTCACGACGCGCCGCATCCTCGCCATGGACTGGATCGACGGCGAGCCCCTCGAGGGGCTCGCGAGCGAGGCGGTTCCCCAGGCGACGCGCAACTCGATCGCCCGCACGCTCCAGGAACTGATGTTTCGCGAGCTGTTCGAGTTCCGCTTCATGCAGACGGACCCGAACATCGCCAACTACCTTTACCGACCCGACACCAGCCAGCTCGCGTTGCTCGACCTCGGGGCGGCGTGCGAGTACCGGGCGGAGTTCGTGGAGCACTACAGGCGGATCTGCCGGGCGATCCTCGCGGGGGATCGGGCCGGCATCCGTGACGCGGCGTTTGCCATAGGCTACGCGAGCCCTGACGATCCGGCGGCGATGACCGAGGGCGCGCTCGACATCATCGAGCTCGTCTGCGAGCCGCTGGTGCATCGCGGGCCCTACGATTTCGCGGGCTCGGGCCTGATCGGGCGGGCACGGGACCTCAGCCTGGCCGTCGTCTTCGATCGCGGGCTGCGCTCGCCACCGCCCGAGACGATCTTCCTGCACCGCAAGCTCCTCGGGACCTTCCTCGTCTGCAGCCGTCTCAGGGCGCGCGTCAACGTGCACGCGCTGATCGAGCGCTTCGTCTGACCCGCGGGCCCGCCAAGGCGGTACGGGGGATCCCCCGGATCCAGATGCTTCCCGTGGCGAATTGAGACAAACTGACGCCGTCGGTCCCCCGTCCGTCGATTGGTCGCGAAACGAGAGGGACTTCCTGGGGGCAGAGGATGTCGGAGAACGTCGCACCGGAGGCGCTCGCACTGCAGCGCCTCTACCACTGGGAAAAAACCGCGCCGGACCAGGTCGTGCTCACGCAACCAGTGGGCGGTGGCGCAGTGCGCGACTACACATGGCGCCAGGTCATGGACGAGACGAGGCGCATGGCCACGCACCTGGGGGGTCTCGGCTACGAGCCCGGCTCGCGCATCGCGCTGATGGGCAAGAACACGGCCCACTGGCTCATGGCCGACTTCGCCATCTGGATGGCAGGCTACGTCTCGGTGCCCCTGTACCCGACGCTTGCCCCGGGCTCGATCCGCCAGATCCTCGAGCACAGCGAGGCGCGGCTTCTCTTCGTGGGCAAGCTCGACGGGTGGGACCACATGCGTGCGGGCGTGCCGGAGGGCCTGCCCTGCATCAGCCTGCCGCTGGCGCCGGGCGGGGAGTTCGCGACCTGGGAGGCGATCGTCGCCGCCACGCCGCCCCTCGAGGGGCAGCCGCTGCGGGATGCCGACGAGCTCGCGACGATCATGTACACGTCCGGCACGACGGGGATGCCGAAGGGCGTGATGCACAGCTTCGCGACGCTGGCCTGGTCGATCGGCGCCGTTCGCAAGCGCCTCGAGATCACGCGGGAGTCACGGATCCTGAGCTACCTGCCGCTGTCCCACGTCGCCGAGCGCACGCTCGTCGAGCACGGGTTCCTTGCAAGCGGCATGCACGTCTATTTCGCGGAGGCGCTCGAGACCTTCGCGGCCGACCTGCGCCGTGCGCGCCCGACGGTCTTCTTCTCGGTGCCACGCCTCTGGGTCAAGTTCCAGCAGGGCGTGCTCGCACGGATGCCGGCGCAGAAGCTCGACCGGCTGCTCGCGATCCCCATCGTGCGCGGCCTCGTTGCGCGCAAGGTGCTCGCCGGCCTCGGGCTCGACGAGTGCCGCGTCGCGGCAGGTGGCGCCGCACCGATGCCGCCCGAACTCCTGCGCTGGTACCGCCGGCTCGGGCTGCGCCTGGTCGAGGTCTACGGCATGACCGAGAACTGCGGTGTGTCGCACGCGACGACGCCCGAGAAATCGAGGCCCGGAACGGTGGGTATCCCGTACGACGGCATCGAGAGCCGCATCGACCCGATGACGCAGGAGGTCCAGGTCCGCAGCCCCGGGACGATGCTCGGCTACTTCCGCGAGCCGGAGCTCACGCGCGAGGCGATGACGGCGGACGGGTGGCTGCGCACGGGCGACAAGGGCGCGCTCGACGAGGAGGGGAACCTCCGCATCGTCGGTCGCGTGAAGGACCTGTTCAAGACGGGCAAGGGCAAGTACGTCGCGCCGGCGCCGATCGAGGACAAGCTCGTCACTCACACGGCGGTGGAGGCCTGCTGCGTCACCGGGGCGAACCTGGGGCAGCCCGTGGCCCTCCTGATGCTCAATGCCGAGGCCCTGGCGCGCGCCGCGGAGGCGGGTGAGCGCACGGCGCTCGAGCGCTCGCTCGCGGCACACATGTCGGCCATCAACGCGACGCTCGACCCGCACGAGCAGCTCGATTGCCTCGTCGTCGTGTCGGAGGCCTGGACGGTCGACAACGACCTCGTGACACCGACGCTCAAAGTCAAGCGCAATCGCATCGAGGCGGTCTACGCCGAGCATTACGAGCGCTGGGTCGCGGAGCGCCGCGAAGTCGTCTGGCAGCGCTGAGCTACGCGGGCGGCAGGCCGAGCCGGGCGCGCGTTTCGGCGGGCGAGGCGATGCCGCGTCCGGCATTGCGGGCGCAGCGGGCCAGCGCCTCGACGAGGGCGCCGTTGCCTGGAGCGCGTTCGCCGTCCGGCAGGTAGAACGTGTCCTCGAGGCCCGTGCGCAGCATGCCGCCGAGGTCGGCGGTCTTCTGGTGCACGGGCCAGATCTCCGCGCGGCCGATCAGCGTCGTCTGCCACACCGCGCCCGGCGGGGCGTAGTCGGGCAGCAGCGCGAGCAGGTTGGGATCGCAGGGCATGCCGCTCGCCACGCCCATCACGAAGTTCACCTCCGGCACGCCCGAGAACAGGCCCGCCTTGAGGTACATTCCGACTGAGCGGACGATGCCCACGTCGAAGCACTCGAACTCGGGATGGATCGCGAGTTCGTTCATCACGTCGAGGAACTGCTTGACCTTCTCGACGGGATTGTCGAACACCATTGGCGGCCAGGCCCAGGTCCCGTCCTCCTTGATCTTGAGGTAGTTCAGGCTGCCGGCGTTGCACGCGGCGACCTCCGGCTTCACGCGCCGCAGGCACTCGATCGGGCCCGAGACGTCCTTGCCGATGACGCCCGTCGTCAGGTTGATGACCACGCCCGGGCAGGCCTCGCGGATCGCGTGCACCACCGCCTCGGCCACGTCCGGTTCCCAGCTCGGCATGTGGCCCATGTCCGGCTCCTGTCGCCGCAGGTGCACGTGCATCACCGTGGCGCCTGCGTTGAACGCGTCTCGGGCCTCGGAGGCCATCTGAGCGGGCGTGACCGGCACCGGGTGCTGCTTCGGGTTGGTGAGCACGCCCGTGAGCGCGCAGGTCAGGATCGCCTTCTCCATTACGCAGTCTCCTCGATCTCGAGCTCGACCAGGACCGCACCGGCCTCGACGCTCTCGCGAAGCGTCGCATGGACCGCGAGGACCCGCCCGCCGCTGCGGGCCGTGAGCCACATTTCCATCTTCATCGCCTCGACGCACACGAGCGGCTGGCCCGCCTCGACGACGTCGCCCGGCGCCACGCTGACTGCGGCCACGGTGCCAGCCACGGGCGCGCGTGCGAGCCGCGGGTCGACGGCGGCATCGGCCGAAGGCCAGGGCGAGACCTCGGCGAAGCTGACGGTCGCGCCGTTCTGCACGAGGTGAACCTGGTCGCCGTCGGGCACGCACAGGACGCGCCGGCCGACGCCATCGATCACGTAGCGAAGCTCGTGGCCCTGGCGGGACAGGAGTTCCACCGTGACCGCGCGACCGTCTGCGCTGACCTCGACGCTCGCACCCGCCGGTTTCACGCGCAGCCTGCGTCTCTCCCCGCCGCACTGCAGTTCGGCGTCCCACGCCGCCACGCTTGCGGGCCGGCTGCGGCCGCCCTCGCGCGCAGCGAGGATCGCGGCGGCGAGACGCCAGGTGTCGTCGTCGGCGTGCGGGGCGATCAGCGAGGCTTCGCCCGCTGCCGCCCACTCATCGAGCATGGTCGTGTGCATCCGCGCCCCGCGGAAGGCGTCGTGATTCACGAGATCGCACAGGAAGCGGCCGTTGTTGCGCAGGCCGACGAGCGGGGCGTCCTCGATGGCCGCGGTGAGGCGGCGGATCGCGTCGTCGCGATCCCGGCCATGGGCGATGATCTTGGCGACCATGGCGTCGTAATACGGTGTCACCTGGCCGCCCTCGGCGATGCCCGAGTCGATGCGCACCCCGGGCCTCGCGGCCGCGTCGGGCCGCCAGTGCAGGACGCGCCCGGTCTGCGGCGCAAATCCGGCGTACGGATCCTCGGCGTACAGTCGCGCCTCGATGGCGTGACCCGAGAAGCGCAACTCGTGCTGCGCGAGCGGCAGGGGGTCCCCCGCCGCGACACGCAGCTGCCATTCGACGAGATCGAGGCCGGTGATGCACTCGGTGACCGGGTGCTCCACCTGCAGTCGCGTGTTCATCTCGAGGAAGTAGTGCTTCAGGTCCGCATCGACGATGAACTCGACGGTTCCCGCGCCGACGTAGCCGACGGCGAGTGTCGCAGCCACCGCGTCGGCGCCCATGCGCTCGCGCATTGCGTTGTCCACGACCGGGGAGGGTGCTTCCTCGATCACCTTCTGGCGGCGCCGCTGGGCCGTGCAGTCGCGCTCGCCGAGGTGCAGGGCGTTGCCGTGGCGGTCCGCGAACACCTGGATCTCGATGTGCCGCCCGCCCTCGATGAGGCGCTCGAGCATCAGCGTCCCGTCGCCGAACGCGCTCTCGGCCTCGCGGCGCGCGCCTGCAATCGCAGCGGGCAGTTCGGCTGGATCGCGCACGAGTCGCATCCCGCGGCCGCCGCCGCCGGCGACGGCCTTCACCAGCAACGGCAGGCCGAGGCGCTCGCCCTCGGCGAGCAGGCGATCGTCGGCCTGGTCCTCGCCGAGGTATCCGGGCGCACAGGGCACGCCGGCAGCGATCATGCGCCGCTTGGCGCCGGCCTTGTCGCCCATGGCCGTGATCGCGGCGGGCGGCGGCCCGATGAACACGATCCCTGCGTCGGCGCAGGCCTGGGCGAAGTCGGCCCGCTCGGACAGGAATCCGTAGCCGGGATGTATGGCGTCGGCCCCGGTGCGGCGGGCGGCACCGATCAGCGCGTCGATGCGCAGGTAGCTCTCGGCGGCCGGACTGGCACCGATGTGTACGGACTCATCGGCAAGCGAGACGTGGGGGGCGGCGGCGTCCGCGTCGCTGTAGACGGCGACTGTGCGGTAGCCGAGCGTGCGCGCCGTGCGCATCACGCGACAGGCGATTTCGCCCCGGTTCGCGACCAGGACCTTGCGGAAAGTCATCGCGGGGCCCAGTTCGGCTTGCGCTTCTGCAGGAAGGCCGTGGTGCCCTCGATGCCCTCGGGACCGAGCGCGGCCTTCGCGAAGGCCTGCGCCGCGTCCTGCACCAGCGATTCGGCCGGCTGCCACCGCGCGCGGGTCATCAGGGTCTTGGTCGCCGCCAGCGCCCCAGGCGCGCAGCTCAGGATGTCGCCGAGCGTACGCTGCAGCGCGGGCTCGAGTTCTGCCGGCGCGCACACTTCGTGCACGAGGCGGATCGCGAGCGCCTCGGCAGCCGTGATGCGGCTGCCGGTCACGGCCAGGCGCTTGGCCTCGGCGAAACCGAGCCGCTCAACCAGGAAGGGCGCGATCTGCGCAGGCAGCACGCCGAGCGAGGTCTCCGGGAGCCGGAACACGGTGTTGTCCGCGGCGATGGCGACGTCGGTGACGCAGGCGAGCCCGAAGCCGCCGCCCATCACCGTCCCTTCGAGCACGCCGACGATGGCGAGCCCGCTGCCGGCGTATGCCACGCAGAGTTCGCCGAAGGCGGCGTTCACCTTGACCACGGCGTCGGGATCCTCGGCGAGGCGCGCGCGTGCACCGGCCATGTCCTTGAGGTCAGCTCCCGCGCAGAAGTGTCCGCCGGCGCCGCGCAGCACGATCACGCGCGTCGAGCCGTCCGCCTCCGCGACCTTCACGACGTCGATCAGCTCCCGCACCATGGCGAGCGACATGGCATTGCGGACTTCGGGACGGTTCAGCGTCACGTGCAGGACCGCGGCTTCGCGACGCAGCGCCAGGGTGGTCGGTTCGGTCATGGTCAGTGCGCGCCCCGCGGCAGCGTTCCCTCGAGCTTGGCAATGATGCCGAGCATGATCTCGTCGGCGCCGCCGCCGATCGACACCAGCCGCGAGTCGCGATACGCGCGTGAGACGAGGTTGTCGATCGTGTAGCCCATGCCGCCCCAGTACTGCAGGCAGGTGTCGGTCACCTCGCGCGACAGCCGTCCGCACTTGAGCTTCGCCATCGAGGCGAGCTTGGTGACGTCCTTGCCACCCACGTACTGCTCGACGGCCTGGTAGGTGAGGGCGCGCAATGCCGCGACCTCGGTGCGCAACTCGGCGAGCCGGAAGTGCACGACCTGATTGTCCAGGATGCTCTTGCCGAAGGCCTTGCGCTGGCGCGTGTAGTCGATGGTGATGTCGATCAGGTGGTCGAGGCTCCTGAGCGAGCTCGCCGCGCCCCAGAGCCGTTCCTCCTGGAACTGCAGCATCTGGAACATGAAGCCCATGCCTTCCTGCCCGATGAGGTTGCGCATCGGAACGCGCACGTTGTCGAAGAACAGCATCGCCGTATCGGAGCTGTGCATGCCGATCTTGTGGATCTTCTGCCGGCTCACGCCCTTCGCATCCAGCGGCACGATGATCAGGCTCTTGTTCTTGTGCGGCGAGCCCTCGCTCGTATTCGCGAGCAGGCAGCACCAGTCGGCCTTGAGGCCGTTGGTGATCCACATCTTGCTGCCGTTCACGACGTAATCGCCGCCATCCTTGCGCGCGCTCGTCTTCACCGCCGCCACGTCCGAGCCGCCGCCCGGCTCGCTCACGCCGAGGCAGCCGACCATGTCGCCGGCGATCGACGGCGTCAGGAACTCCCGGCGCAGATCGTCGGTGCCGAAGCGGGCGAGGGCCGGCGTGCACATGTCCGTGTGCACGCCGATCGCCATCGGCACGCCGCCGCAGTGCGAGGCGCCGACCGCCTCGGCCATGACCATGGAGTAGCTGAAATCGAGGCCGAGGCCGCCGTAGGCTTCAGGGTACTTGAGACCCAGCAGCCCGAGGTCGCCGAGCTTCTTGAACACCTCGTGGCTCGGGAACTCCTCGGCCCGCTCCCACTCGTCGACGTGCGGGTTGATCTCGTTCTGGACGAACTTCGTGACGGTGTCGTCGAGCTGGCGGTGCTGGTCGGTGAATTGCATCGGGTGCTCCGGAAGGGGTTTTCTTTGACGAGGGGGCGCCGCTACATCCTCGCGACGCCGAAGGTGTTGGGCCTCAGTTTGCGCCGGGCGCCTTCGCCGGCGATCGCGAGGCACAGGGCAAGCACGCGGCGCGTGTCGCGCGGGTCGATGATGCCGTCGTCCCACAGGCGGGCGGTGCCGTAGAGCACGTCGCTCTCGGCATCGAGACGGCGCTTCAGCTGCTCGCTCATCGCCTTGAGTCCCGCCTCGGCCTGCTCGTTCATCGGCACGCCGGATTTCGCGAGCTTCCCGCGGCTCACCATCTCCATGACCATCGCGGCCTGCGCGCCACCCATAACCGCGGTGCGGGCGGTGGGCCACGAGAAGATGAAGCGCGGGTCGAAGCCCCGGCCGCACATGCCGTAGTTGCCCGCACCGTACGAGCCGCCGAGCACGATGGTGAATTTCGGCACGCGGGCATTCGCGACGGCCTGGATCATCTTGCTGCCGTGCTTGATGGCGCCGGCGCGCTCCGCGGCCGTGCCCACCATGTAGCCCGTGGTGTTCTGCAGGAATACGAGCGGTGTCCCGCTCTGGTCGCAGAGCTGCATGAACTGGGCGGCTTTAACCGAGCCCGTGGGCTGGATCGGGCCGTTGTTGCCGATGAGGCCGACGCGGTGCCCGTCGATGCTCGCGTGGCCGCAGACCGTGTCGGTCGAGTACGGCGCCTTGAATTCCAGGAACTCGGAACTGTCGACGATGCGCGCGACCACCTCGCGGACGTCGTAGGGAACGCGCTCGTCGGTCGGCACGACCCCCATGAGCTCCTCGGCGTCGAAGAGCGGAGGGCGGGCGGGCGTCGGCGGGCTCACCTCGTCCCAAGGCAGCATGCGGAATAGTTCGCGGGCGATCGCGATGGCGTGCGCGTCGTCTTCGGCGAGGTACTCGCCGAGGCCGGTCACCTTCGCGTGCAGCTCGGCGCCGCCGAGGTCCTCATCAGTCGCGTCCTCGCCGATGGCCGCCTTCACGAGCGGCGGGCCGGCGAGGTAGATGCTCGAGCGGCCCTTCACGAGCACGACGTAGTCCGAGAGGCCCGGCAGGTAGGCGCCGCCGGCGGTGGAGGAGCCGTGGACGACGGCCACTTGCGGTATGCCCGCGGCGGAGAGCCGCGCCTGGTTGGCAAAACTGCGGCCGCCGTCCACGAAGATTTCGGCCTGGTACATGAGGTTTGCGCCGCCCGACTCGACGAGCGCCACGAGTGGCAGCCTGTTCTCGAGGGCGATCGCCTGGGCGCGCAAGCCCTTCTTGAGGCCCATCGGTGCGATCGTGCCGCCCTTGACCGCGCTGTCGCTTGCGGAGATCACGACGCGCTTTCCGGACACCGTGCCGATGCCGACGATCGAGCCGCCGCCCTGCACGCTCTTCCTGCCGTCGTCGTCGTGCATGCCGAGCCCGGCGAGCGAGCTGAGCTCGAGGAAGTCGCTCCCGCGGTCGAGGAGGCGCGCCACGCGCTCGCGCGGCAGAAGTTGCCGCCGCTCCTCGAAGCGCTTGCGCTTCGACTCGGATTCGGCGACGACCTTCGCTTCGAGCGCGCGGATCTCGGCGAGCCGCGCGTGCATGCGCTCCGCGTTCGCCTTGAAGGCCGCGCCGCGGGTGTCGAGACCGGAGGTGAGGGTCGGCATTACTTCAGGACCTCCGGCGGAACGGAACGATGGAAGCCGTCGAACGGCACGGAGCGCTCGTGATCGAGGCTCGGGAACACCGGGTTGCCGAGCGAGGCGCCGCCGTCGATCTGCAGGGTCACGCCGGTGATGAAGGACGCGCCGGGGCCCAGCAGGAACACGATCGCTGCGCTGACCTCGGCTTCGGTAGCGAGACGACGCAGCGGGACGTGCGCCCTGAGCTTCGGGATCATGGCGGCCACGGCCCCTTTGTAGGTGTCCATGCCCGAGGAGGCGACCCAGCCGGGCGCGACCGCGTTCACGCGCACGCCGGCGTGCGCCCACTCGAATGCCGCGCTCATGGTGAGGTTGCTCATCCCGGCGCGCGCGGCGCCGGAGTGGCCCATGCCGGGCATGCCGTTCCGGAAGTCCGCCGTCATGTTGACGATCGCGCCGCCATGCCTCTGCATGCTCTGGTTGAACACCTCGCGCATCATCAGGAAGCCGCCGGTCAGGTTGTTGGCGACGACGGCGTCGAATCCGCGCTTCGAGATGGCCATGAGCGGCGAGGGGAACTGGCCGCCGGCGTTGTTCACGAGCGCGTGCACGGCCCCGTGCTCCGCGACCACGCGCGCCACCGCCGCCTTGACGGCGTCCTCGTCGCGGATGTCGAACGGGATTGGCATGCAGCGGCCGCCGTCCTCGGCGATCTCCGCGGCGACGCGCTCGAGCTTCTCCGCCGTCCGCCCGCTCACGACGACCGTGGCCCCGAGCGAGGCGAGTTCGTGGGCCACGCAGCGGCCGATACCGCTGCCGCCGCCCGTGACCCAGGCGATCTGGTCCGCGAAGAGGTCGGGGGCGAACACGCTGCGGTAGCGCCGGGAGGGGGCAGCCGGGGCCTCGGGAGGGATCATGAGTGGTCCGGGCGGATTGGCCGAGCGGGACCCGTATTAGGCCTTCGGGTTCCGTTAACGTCAACTAGCTCGCTCAACGGGGAGTCGACTGGCCGAAACGACATCAGGCGGTGCTAAGATGCCGCTCCCCCAACAACCCCAGGGAAGACCAGGATGGACATCCAGCAATGCACCGAGGCGCTGCGCGCCAAGGTCGGCGACAACAGCGGGCTCGGCGCGGTACTCAAGTTTGACTGCGGCGCAGACGGCGTCGTGGTGATCGACGCCAAGGCGGTGCCGAACATGGTCTCGAACGAGGACCGCGAGGCGGACTGCACGGTGTCGATCACGCGCGAGAACCTCGAGGCGCTGCTCACGGGCGGCCTCGACCCGATCACGGGCTTCATGACCGGCAAGTTCACGGTCGCCGGTGACATGAGCGTCGCCATGAAGCTGCAGCGGGTCGTCTGACGATGGCCGTGGACCGCCCGGTCCGGATGCAGGCGCGCGGCACGGGCCGGGCGGCGGCGAGCGAGTTGCGTCGGGCGGTGACCAGCACCGCGCGCGAGGTGCTCGACGCGCACCATGACGATGCCACGGGCGAGCTCTTCGGCATCGCGGAGCTTTGCCGGGAGTTCGGCATCTCGGCCCGGGCGATCCGCTTCTACGAGGACAAGGGCCTGCTGAGCCCGCGCCGCATCAACGGGGCGCGGGTCTACACCCGGAGGGACCGGGCGCGCCTCGGCCTCATCCTGCGCGCCAAGGCGATCGGCTCCTCGCTGTCCGAGATCAAGCACTACCTCGACCTCTACGGGGCCCGGGGCGAGGGGCGCGTGCAGCAGCTGCGCTACGTGCTGCAGCGCACCGACGATGCCATAGCGGAGCTCGAGCAGCGGCGCGCCCACATCGACACGACGCTAGGCGAGCTGCGCCTCATCAACGACACGGTCCGGGCCCACCTCGCGGGTCGCTCCTGAGACCGCCAGGGGCGGCCAGGCGCCGTGCCGCGGCACGTCCGGCGTAGTATCGTAGGGACCTCGCCGGCAGGCACCTGGGCTGGGAACACAACGATGAACCGCGGGGATGATACTCGGCGCGACCGCCCCAGGCGCGGCGGGGACGAAACGTGGCCCGTGGTTGAGGCGATCGCGGAGCCATCGGAGCCCGAGGATCTCATCAGCCTTTCGCAGCTCATGAGCCGGTTTGGAGAGCCCGGCGAGGGCGGCGCTCGGGAAGCGCCCCACGGCGAGCCAGACGACCTCGAGGACGCCGTTCCTGTGCCGCGCATCACCCGCATGCCGGAGGGCTTCCGGGTCGAGGAGCGCCGGGTCGGCCGCGCCGTCGCGCAGTGGATCCTGCATGTTCGCTGCGAGTGTGGCCGGCGCTGGTTCGAGGTCGACACCGTCGACACCGCGACCTGCCCGCGTTGCGGCGTGCTCGTCTACGTCGACGTGGACGCGCGCGGCGTCCGTCCCTAGGCGGAGTGGCGGACGCATGAATCTCGGCGCGCGCGGTGTCGCCATTGCCGGCCTGGTCCTCGCTCTGGCGCTCGCCCTCGCGGGTTGCGCAGCCATGCCGCGCACGGATCCATTGCAGGTGACGGTGGCGGGCGTCGAGCCGCTGCAGGGCGAGGGCCTCGAGCTGCGCATGACGATCAAGCTTCGCGTCCAGAACCCGAACGACACGCCGGTCGAATACGACGGCGCCTACGTCAGGCTCGAGATCCAGGGCAAGACGTTCGCGACGGGCGTGAGCGACGCGCGCGGGTCCGTGCCGAGATTCGGCGAGGCAGTCGTGACGGTGCCCGTGACCGTGTCCGTCCTGAACGTCGTGAAGCAGGTCCTTGGCGCCATGGACCCGAAGGCGGCTCCGTCGGACACCATCCACTACACGCTGGAGGGCAAGCTGAACGGCACCGGCTTCGGTGCGCACCGGTTCAGCTCGGCGGGCGAGCTGCAGTTGCCGGTGACGCCGTCCGGCGCCGCGACCCCCTGATCCACAGGCCTGCCCGTGAGTCGCGCCTTCGTCAAGGAACTCGAGGGAGCCGACGGAGACGAGTTGCCGGAACTCGCGATCAGCCCGCACCGTAATCTCGTGACTGCAGAGGGGCTGGCCCGGATCGAGGCGCAGACGCGACGTCTCGAGTCGGAACTCGTCGCGGCGCGCGTGGCGGGTGACCGGCCGACCCTCGCGAGAATCGAGCGTGACCTGCGCTATTGGGCGCAGCGATGCGGCAGTGCGGAGGTTGTCCCCCGGGTCGAGCGGCCGGACGCAGTTCGGTTCGGCTGCCGGGTCCGGCTTGGGATGCCGGACGGCGAGCCCGTGTGCTTCCGCATCGTCGGGGAGGACGAGTCCGACCCCGCCCACGGCCTCATCTCGTGGGTCTCGCCACTTGCCGAGTCGCTGCTCGGCGCCGGCATCGGCGACGAGGTCGAGTTCAGGGGCGTCCGCGCGGAGATCCTCGGTATCGATTGACGCCCGCGGCACCGGCCGGCCGAGCGGTTCTCGAACGCGGCTTATATTAGAGATCGCGAATCCATAGCGGTTGTTACGGATCCCGCAGGGCGGGGGATGCCGCTACACTCCACCCATTCTCCCCCTGATTGGCCCTCCTCGAGAGGGCCTCTTTTTTTGGTTCCTCGGCGATCTCCGCGGAGGCTGGCCACATGTCGTACTATGTGGTCTTCGAGTTTCCGTCACAGGTGGCCGCGCAGTCGTTCTACGTCAGTCCCGAGTACGCCGCGCTCAAGGCGCTGCGCATGGCCGCGAGCCGGGCGAACATCGTCGGTGTCGAGGGCGTTTAGCGCCGCCTGCTCGAGGCCAGGATGAGACGAGGGTCGTGCCGATCCTCGGCGACCGACCCGGTTTCAATGTCGATTCACACCGCTCATAGGAAAGAGCACATGCGTACACGCACGATCCCCACGCTGCTGCTGGCGGCCGCCCTGGCCCTGCCGGGCCTGGCCATTTCGGCCGACAAGCCGCTGACCCGGAGTGCGTCCTCAGAGGTGAAGGCGACGGTCGTCGCCGTCGACCTCGCCACGCGCGCGGTCACGCTGAAAGGGGAGGATGGCAAGACCTTCAAGGTGCAGGCAGGCGATGCCGTTCAGCGCCTCGACCAGGTGAAGCCCGGTGATGTGGTCGCGGTGACTTACACCGAGTCGCTCGCCTTCGAGGTCGTGCCCAAGGGTGAAATGCCCAGGGCGTGACGAGGTCGGCGGAGAGAGTTACAGGTGGCGGCCAGGTCGGGCGGACGGTCACGAGCTACTTCAAGGTCGACGTCTACGATCCTGACACCCACGTGCTGTGGGGCACCACGGCGGACGGGAACACGAAGTCCATCGTGGTCCAGGACCCGAAGGCGCAGGAACGGCTGGAGACGCTGATCCCGGGCAACGTCGTGCAGTTGACGTACTACGAGTCGCTGGCGATCAAGCTGGAGAAAGTGTCAAAGTAACCGCTGTCGCGGGACGGGCGGCGCGAGACCCTGTGCGCCGGCCACGTATTCACGGGGAGCAGAAGTCATGATTCGCAGTCTTCGAGTGACCGCGGTGGCGGGCATGGCGTCGCTGCTGGCGCCGGCCGTCGTCTGCGGCCAGAGCCTGGGCGACATTCTCAAGGATGCGGTCAACCGCCGAGCGACACAGATCGCCGAGGAGGCGGTCGACAAAGGCCTCGATGCGGCTGAGGACGCGGTGCGGTGCGTCGTGACGGACCAGGCCTGCATCGACCGCGCGCAGCAGGCGGGCGAGAGCGTCGTGCTCACCAACCAGAAGGGCAAGCCGTTGCCGCCGGAGCAGCAGGCGCTCGGCGGTCCCGCAAATTCGGCCGCCGCGGATGCGGCGGGACTGCCCGACACTCGGGCAATCTGGGAGACGCAGACCGGCTTTCGCGATGCGGGCAGGATCGTCGTTGCCGAAGGCGTCGTGGTCACCGGAAACATCAATGGCAAGGGCGGCACGTTTGCGTACGACGCGGCCTCGGGAAAGCGGCTTTGGCAGGCGCCAGGACACCTGCGCGCCGGACCGGTCACGGACGGGCGCCGGGTCTACACGTCGAACACGGGTGTGGGCCTTGGCGCGTTCGACCTCAGGACGGGTAAGGTCGCCTGGACGGTAGCCGACGCTGAGACGGCGGACAACGCGGACCTGCTGCTGTACGACGGGCGAGTGTTTGCCGTGGGCGACCACGGCAAGTTGCGCGTGTTCGAGGCGGCGAGCGGAAAGGAGGCCTGGTCACACGAGTATCAACCGGGCGGGTACCTCGCGTATTGCCCGACGACCCCGGTCGGGGGCGACGGCCTGGTGTATTACGCGGGCGGGGACCGGAACCCGCCGGGCCAGGTGCTCCTTTGGGCGCTGGACGTGGCAACGGGCCAGGTAGTCTGGCGCCAGGCAATCAAGCCCAATCGCGGCAACCCGTACGGCTCGTGCGTCACGCCCGCGGCGTTCGGTGCGGGTGTGGTGACGGTGGCATCCGGTCACGTCATGTTCGGGCTGGACGCACGCACCGGCGCCGAGCGGTGGCGCAGGCCCGTCGAGCGTCGGGTGAATGGGTCGGTCGAGCCGCGTGCGCTGTCGGCGCCTTACGTCCACGGCAACGGCGTTTACGCGATCTATGAAGAGGGGTTGATCGGCTGGGACCTCGCAAGCGGCCGCCCGTCGTTCGAACTCACCGGAAATTTCCCCGCCGGAAACTACCATCGGATGCTGGCGCTCGGAGCCGGCACCGCGTATTTCATTGCCAATCTCGAGAAGCACAAGGCTCAGGACAATCGGCAGGGATTTCTCTACGCCGCCGATCTCGCCACGGCGAAGGTGAAGTGGAAGCACCGTGTGAACCGGGAGAAGCCCTATTTCGAAGAATGGCCGACGACGTACTTCGCCCTGGACGACAGCTCCGTCTACTACGAGAACGCAGGCTTCATCGCGAAGGTGGGTCGCTGACCCGGACGGTGCCCGGAACTCGATCCTGGCGCCTGAGGCCTCAGAGAGGCGAATCGCTCTCACGGCGCCCGCCGCTGCGGCGGCGGTTCGGGAAGCCAAGCTGCATCTGGCGCGAAATGTCGACGCCCGCACGGCGGTCGAAGCCAGCGCGGCGGTCCGAGAAATGCGTGTACCGGCAGGTGCACTCGGCCGCGGAGCACCCGGGAAGTGGCAGTCGCGGTGCCTTCGACGAAAGAAACCGGTGCTGGCCGAACTGCCTTGCGGCCTCGCAGCACTTCTGGCCCGGCTTGATGCTGACCGCGTGGAACGGCTCGGTCGCCGGCCGGGCCGGGGCCTTGTACTGGGGGCGTCTGCGGGGGGCATCGAGGTTGTCCCTGGGCAGCACGCGGGACAGCCATTCCCTGATGATCGACGGCATTGAAACGCTCGGCGGACGGCAGATTCTGTCAAGCGAGGATATTACATAGTCGGGCGGTCCGCCCAGCGGAATAGGTGCCTGGACGAGGCCGGCCATGTGTGGAAGTCCACGCTGCGGTACGGCGGCGGCGCCCGGTAGATTGGGCGAAATCCCCCGACGGAGGTCTCAAATGCCACTCGTCTCCATGCGCCAGCTGCTCGACCACGCGGCCGAGTACGGTTACGGCCTGCCGGCCTTCAACGTGAACAACCTCGAGCAGGTGCGCGCCATCATGGAGGCCGCCGCCGAGACGGACAGCCCGGTCATCATGCAGGGCTCGGCGGGCGCGCGAAAATACGCGGGCGAAGCGTTCCTGCGCCACCTGATCCAGGCGGCGATCGAAGCCTACCCTCAGGTCCCGGTCGTCATGCACCAGGACCACGGCCAGTCGCCCGCGGTCTGCATGAGCGCGATCCGCTCTGGCTTCTCGAGCGTGATGATGGACGGCTCGCTGATGGAGGACGGCAAGTCGCCGTCGACCTACGAGTACAACGTCGAGACCTCGCGCAAGGTCGTCGACTTCTCGCACGCGATCGGCGTGACGGTTGAGGCCGAGCTCGGCGTGCTGGGCTCGCTCGAGACCATGCGCGGCGACAAGGAGGACGGCCACGGCGCCGAGGGCACCATGACCCGCGAGCAGCTGCTCACCGATCCGGACCAGGCCGCCGACTTCGTCGAGAAGACGCAGTGCGATGCGCTCGCCATCGCGATCGGCACCTCGCACGGGGCGTACAAGTTCACCCGCAAGCCGACCGGCGACATCCTCGCGATCCAGCGCATCAAGGAGATCCACGCGCGCATCCCGAACACGCACCTGGTGATGCACGGTTCCTCGAGCGTGCCGCAGGAGTGGCTCGAGATCATCCGCAAGTACGGCGGGCATATGAAGGAGACCTACGGGGTACCCGTGGAGGAGATCGTCGAGGGCATCAGGCACGGGGTGCGCAAGGTCAACATCGACACCGACATCCGCCTCGCGATGACGGGCGCGATGCGCCGGCACATGACGGAGAAGCCCTCGGAGTTCGACCCGCGCAAGTTCCTCGCCGACGCCCAGAAGGCGGCGAAGGAGATCTGCAAGGCGCGCTACGAGGCCTTCGGCTGTGCGGGACAGGCCTCGAAGATCCGGCCGCTGTCGCTGGAGGCCATGGCCGAACGCTATCGCAAGGGCGAGCTCAACCAGATCGTGCAGTAGGGCAGGGCCGGAAGCCGGCGCGGCACCTCAGGCCGCACCCAGCGCCGCGGCATGGTGTCGCAGGTGGTCCTCCACGAACGTCGCGATGAAGTAGTAGCCGTGGTCGTAGCCCTCGTGCCGGCGGACCACGAGGTCCTGCCCGGCGGCGAGTGCGGCGGATTCGAGCGCCTCGAGCCCGAGCTGCGAGTCGAGGAACCGATCGGCGAGACCCTGGTCGACGAGAATGCGGCCTGGAAAGCTCCCGCGCGAGAGGAGTGCCGTGGTGTCGTACTCGCTCCACGCGGCCCGCTCGTCGCCCAGGTAGCCGGTGAACGCCTTCACGCCCCACGGGCACTGCGCGGGCGCCGAGATCGGCGCAATGGCCGAGAGCGACCGGTACTGGCCGGGGTTCCGCAGCGCACACACGAGTGCACCGTGGCCGCCCATCGAGTGACCGAAGATGCCCGGTGCGTCGCGCCGCGCCGGGAAGTGCGCAGCCACGACCTCCGGCAGTTCGCGCGTGACGTAGGAATACATGCGGTAATGGGCGGACCAGGGCGCGCGGGTCGCATCGACGTAGAAGCCGGCGCCGAGGCCGAAGTCCCATTCGGCATCGTCGCCCGGCAGCCGCGGTGAGCGAGGGCTCGTGTCGGGAGCGACCAGCATCAGGCCGAGCTCGGCGGCGACGCGCTGCGCCCCCGCCTTGACCATGAAGGTCTCTTCGGTGCAGGTGAGGCCTGCGAGGTAATAGAGTACGGGCACGGGTCCGAGCGCGGCGGCAGGCGGGCAGAACACGGCGAAGCGCATCGCGCTGCCACATTCCTGCGAGTCGTGGCGGTAGAAGCCCTGCACGCCGCCGAAGCACCGGTGCTCCGACAGCACCTCGAGCGTGGTCACGGAAACGTCACGACGCTGCGGATCGACTCGCCCGAATGCATGAGGTCGAAGGCGTCGTTGATGCGTTCGAGCGGCATGACGTGCGTGATCAGGGGGTCGATCTCGATCCTGCGGTCCATGTACCAGTCGACGATCTTCGGCACGTCGGTGCGCCCCCGTGCGCCGCCGAAGGCCGTGCCTTTCCAGACGCGCCCGGTGACGAGCTGGAACGGACGCGTGCGGATCTCCTGGCCGGCGCCAGCGACGCCGATGATGACCGACACGCCCCAGCCCCGGTGGCAACACTCGAGGGCCTGGCGCATCAGGTCGACGTTGCCGACGCACTCGAAGCTGTAGTCAGCGCCGCCGTCGGTGAGCGCGACGAGGTACTGCACGAGGTCGCCCTCGACCTCACGCGGATTGACGAAGTGCGTCATGCCGAAGCGCTCGGCGAGCGCCTTGCGGGCCGGGTTGATGTCGACGCCGACGATCTTGTTCGCGCCGACCAGCCGCGCGCCCTGGATGACGTTGAGGCCGATGCCGCCGAGCCCGAACACCACGACGTTCGCCCCGGCTTCGACCTTCGCCGTGTTGATCACGGCGCCGATGCCCGTGGTGACGCCGCAACCGATGTAGCAGACCTTCTCGAACGGCGCGTCCTCGCGGATCTTCGCGAGCGCGATTTCGGGCAGCACGGTGTAGTTCGAGAAGGTGGAGCAGCCCATGTAATGGTGCACCTTCGCGCCGCCGATCGAGAAGCGACTCGTGCCGTCCGGCATCACGCCCTGGCCCTGGGTGGCGCGGATCGCCGTGCACAGGTTCGTCTTGCGCGACAGGCACGACTTGCACTGGCGGCACTCGGGTGTGTAGAGCGGAATGACGTGGTCGCCCTTGCGCAGGCCCGTCACCGCGGGCCCGACATCCACGACGACGCCCGCGCCTTCGTGGCCGAAAACCACCGGAAAGAGCCCTTCCGGGTCCGCGCCCGAGCGCGTGAACTCGTCGGTGTGGCAGACGCCGGAGGCCCGGATCTCGACCAGGACTTCGCCGGCCTTTGGCCCGTCGAGCTCGAGCGTGACGACCTCGAGTGGCTTCCCGGCGGCGTAAGCGATGGCGGCGCGTGTCTTCATGATCCGAAGTCTCCGGCGGTTCGAAAGCGCACTGAATACCAGAGTCCGGCGTCCGGCGTAACATGGCGCTCGCCGGAGCGGTCTTCTGTGATCCCCGGTACAGCTTCAGGAGACCCGCCGTGCCCCTCAAGATCGATCCCCGGTCGTTCCCCGATCCCGTGCTCGAGCCAGCCGACGTCTCGGCAGCCGGCGACCGGATCGTCCTCGCCGGCGGCTGCTTCTGGTGCACCGAGGCCGTGTACCGGCAGATCGACGGGGTGCTGGACGTGCGTCCTGGCTACGCCGGCGGCACGGCGACGACGGCCAACTACCGCGACGTCTGCTCGGGAGCCACCGGTCACGCGGAAGTCATCCAGGTGACCTTCGATCCGGCCCGGGCACCGCTCGGGCTGATCCTGAAGATGTTTTTCTCTGTCGCGCACGATCCGACCCAGTTGAATCGCCAGGGTGCCGACGTGGGCCGCCAGTACCGGTCCGCGATCTTCTTCGCAAACGACTCCCAGCGGCGGATCGCCGAGGCGTACGTGCGCCAGATCGACGCGGCAAACGCTTTCGACACCCGGGTCGCGACCTCGCTGGAGCCGCTCGAGGCCTTTTACGAGGCCGAGGAATATCACCACGACTACGCGGCGCGGAACCCGGGCCAGCCCTATGTCCGGGCGGTCGTGGCGCCGAAAGTCGAGAAACTCATGAAGACACTCTCGAGGAGTTGACGGATGACACAGCGATCCGCAGCCGGTTTCGACCTGACGCCGCCGGGCGACGAGGAGCGGCATAGGCTCGTGTCGACGCTCGACGCCGATGAGCGGCGCGTGCTGCTCGAGCACGGCACCGAGGCCCCGTTCTGCGGCGCGTTCGTCGACCAGAAGGAGGCCGGTGTCTATTGCTGCCGGCTCTGCGGGTTGCCGCTGTTCCGCGCGACCGAGAAGTTCGACAGCGGCACCGGGTGGCCGAGCTTCACGCAGCCCTTCGACCGCTCGCACCTCAAGTTCTTGCGCGACACGAGCTACGGGATGGAGCGCGTCGAGATCCGGTGCGCCCGTTGCGACAGCCACCAGGGTCACGTGTTCCCGGACGGACCGCCACCGACCGGTCATCGCTACTGCATCAACTCGATATCGCTGCACTTCGCGGCACATGGGGAGCCCCTGCCGGATCCGCTCGGGCGCGGCGACCGCGCCGGCTGATCGACCCGCCCATGGGCGCACACACACTGCAGGCACTGGCCGGCGTCGCGGGCCTCCTTGGCCTCGCCTGGTTCCTCAGCGAGGCGAGGCAGGCCGTGCCCTGGCGCGCGGTCGCCATGGGTCTCGCTCTGCAACTGGTGCTGGCGATCGTGATGCTGCGCTGGCCTGTGGCGCAGGCCGCGCTCGCCGCGCTGAACGAGGGCATGCTCGCGCTCGAGCGGGCGACCCAGGCGGGTACGTCGCTGGTGTTCGGTTACCTGGGTGGTGGAGCGTTGCCTTTCGCGGAGATCGAGGGTGCGTCGAGCTTCATCCTGGCCTTTCGGGCCCTGCCGCTGGTGCTGGTGGTGAGCGCGCTGTCGTCGCTACTCTTCTACTGGCGAGTGCTGCCGGCGATCGTGCGGGGAATTTCCTGGGTGCTGGAGCGGGTGATGGGCGTGGGCGGGGTGGTCGGGCTTTCGACGGCCGCCAACGTCTTCGTCGGCATGGTCGAGGCGCCCCTGGTTGTGAAGCCGTACCTCGCGCGCGTGTCGCGCGGCGAACTGTTCGCGATCATGGCGTGCGGCATGGCCTCGATCGCAGGAACCGTACTCTTCCTGTACGCGAGCCTGCTGCGCGACGTGGTGCCTGGAATCGTTGGGCACCTGTTCGTGGCGTCGATCGTCTCGGCCCCGGCCGCGCTCGTCGTGTCGTTTCTCATGGTGCCGCCGGGCGGCGAGCCGACGGGCGGCCGCCTCGAACTCCGTTCGGAGGCCGAGAACAGCATCGACGCGCTCACGCGCGGCACGCTCGACGGCGCCCAGCTCTTCATCAGCATAATGGCCATGCTGATCGTGTTCGTGGCCGTGGTGACGCTCGTGAACCTCGCGATCGCGCCGTACACGCTGCAGGGTGCACTCGGCTGGCTGCTGGCCCCGCTCGCGTGGCTCGCAGGCGTGCCGTGGGCGGAGGCGCACGCGGGCGGCATGCTGCTCGGCACCAAGACCGTACTGAACGAACTGGTGGCGTACCTCGATCTCGCGCGGATGACCGAGCTGTCCGAGCGCAGTCGCATCCTGCTGAGTTACGCCCTCTGCGGCTTTGCCAACTTCGGCTCGCTCGGCATCATGAGCGGCGGCCTGGGGACGATGTGCCCGGAGCGGCGAGGGGAGGTGATCTCGCTGGGCCTCAAATCGATCGTGGCCGGCACGCTCGCCACCTGCCTCACGGCGGCCACAGTCGGCCTGCTGATTTGAGCGATCCCGCGATGACAATGCCGCATCGTTCCAATACATTGCGACCCATGGCTGAGACGGCCCGATGTTCGTGTTCGATTACGGCGGCGCTTCTGCTCGGGTGCGGCGGCGTGGCGTTTGCGCAGTCCCAGTCCCCGCCGCCGCCTACGGGGCAGCCCGCAGCCGCGGAGACGGCGCCCGATGCCCGGGTCGAGGCAAACCTCAAGGCGGCAAGCCTCGCCTACACGCTCGACGGCGGCGATTTCCGGCTCAACTTCGACCTGCCGAATGGCCGATCGCAGCTGGTCTGGGTTGCCTCGAGCACGGCGACCCTCGATGAGCTCGAGATCCGCGATGTGTGGTCCGTCGCCTACCGCGGGAAGGGCGCGCTCCCGTACGAGATGTCGCTTCGCCTCCTCATGGAGAACGCGCGCATGATCCTCGGCGCGTGGCATGTCAACCAGGGCGCTGACGAGTACCTGGTCGTGTTCTCGGCGCCCGTCGTAGCCACGGCCAACGCCGCGACTCTGCAGGAAGTCATCGAGGTGGTCACGCTGTCGGCGGACCGCATCGAGAAGGAACTGACGAGCAAGGACGAATTCTGAATCCGCCGCGCTTTGCGGCGGCAACGAGGCGATCACGTGAAGTCGGTACTTGTGCTCTACTGCAGCGTGCGCGGCCACACGGCGCGCATCGCGCGACGAATCTGCGAATCGGTCGAGTCGTCGGGCGGCCGCGCGGAGTCGATGGACCTGACCGAGGCGGTCCACGAAGGCGTCGACTGGGGCCGCTACGACGTCGTCGTGCTCGGCGCGCCCGTGATCTACGGCTCGTACGACAAGGCGTTCATGGAGTTCATCGGCCGGCACAGGGCCGAGCTCGACGCGAAGCCGAACAGTTTCTTCAACGTGTCGGTCGTCGCCCGCACGCCTGAGAAGGCCACGGTCGAGGGCAATCGTTACATGCAGAAGTTCCTGCAGCGCTCGCCGTGGAAGCCGAAGGACCTGAGAGTCATCGCCGGCAAAGTGAACTACCCGGCGTGGCGATGGTACGACGTGATCATGATCCAGCTGATCATGAAGATGACCCACGGCCCGACGGACCGCAGCACGGTCATCGATTACACGGACTGGTCGGACGTCGAGGCGTACGGCCGGCACGTGCTGTCGCTCGGCTGAAACCGGGCGACAGCACGGCGCGGGAACTCACTCCGGCAGCATCTCGCCCGAGCCGCCGAACTCCTTCGGGAAGTCCTTGAACTTCGGCAGCCCGTCGCGCACGGTGAGCACCTTCTCGCCGTAGTGCACGTGCACGGCCGGCTTGTAGACGAAGCCGGTGACGTTGCCCGCCGGGATGTCCGTCATCCCCATGCCCGGGTGACCGACGAGCACCGGCGAACCACAGCTCTTGCAGAACTGCCGGTGGCTGTTCTCGGTCTTCTTCCAGAGGCCGAGGTTGTCGGCGCCCTTGACGATGCGCACGCTCGGCGTCGGCCACAGGGCGGCCGCGTGGATCGGCGCGCCGAGCCAGCCGCGGCAGGAATTGCAGTGGCAATACGCCTGGACGGCAGGTTCTCCAGTGACTTCGAGCTGGACGGCGCCGCAGGTACAGCTCGCCTTGTAGGCGTTGGACATGGCAGACCTCCCCTTGCTGTTCGAGGCGGCGATTCTGGCACAGTTTGCCTATCATGCAGCGGCGTATGAACAAGCCGATCGCAACGATCCGGAAGGCGCTGTTGGCCGTGGGAGTCACGGCATGGGCTTTGTCCGCCGCGGCCCAGACTGCGTCGCTGCCTGTCCTGGGCGGCGAGCCGGAACCGGTGCCGGTGGAGGAGGTGCTGGTCACCGGCCAGCAGCCGGGCCCCGGCCTGTGGAAGGTGACTCGCCCGGATGACGCAAGCGGGCACGTCCTCTGGATCCTCGGGACCCACGGGCCGCTCCCCCGCAAGCTGGAGTGGCGCTCGCGGGAACTCGAGGAGGCGCTTGCCGGTTCGCAGCAGGTCATCGGCCCGGTCGCCATGAATGCGAAGGTCGGGCCACTCGGGGGCATCACCTTGCTGCCCTCGCTGATCGGCATCCGCGACAGCCCCGACGGGCTCGGGCTCGAGGACGTCGTCCCCGCGGACCTCTACGCGCGCTGGCTCCCGCTCAAGGAGCGCTACATCGGGCGCGACAGCGACGTCGAGGGCTGGCGGCCGATCTTCGCCGCGCAGAAGCTCTACGAGTCGGCCCTGCGCAAGTCCGGGCTCGAGCGGTCGGGCGTGATCTGGCCTGCGGTCGAGAAACTCGCCCGCAGGTCGAAGGTGCCGGTCACCGAGCCCGAGGTCGGCATCCGTTTCGACGAGCCGCGCGCCGCGATCAAGGACTTCAAGCGGACTCCGCTGGAGGACCTCGACTGTTTCGCGAAGACGATCGAGCGGCTCGAGTCGGACCTCGACCTGATGCGCGAGCGCGCGAATGCCTGGGCGATGGGCGACGTGAAGCGGCTGCGGCAACTCACCTACGTCGACAACGCGAGCGCCTGCATCACCGCGGTGCTCGATTCGCGATTCATGCAGGAGCGAGGCGCCGCGGAGTGGCCGGAGCTGCGGGCCGTGGCGTGGCTCGCGGCCGTCGAGAAGGCGTTCGCCGCGAACGCCTCGACGGTTGCGGTTCTCTCCATCGACCAGATACTGAAGCCGGACGGCTACGTGGCGCGGCTGCGCGCCAAGGGTTACCTCGTCGAGGATCCCTGACGGCGCCGGCCGCCGTGAACGCGACCATGATGGGACTCGCTTTCATGAGCCTCTTCGTAGCGAACAACCTGATCGGGTGGATCGGCGGGTTCTACGAGAAGATGGCTCCGGTCGCGTTCTGGGGCCTCCACGCCGCCATCTCGGCCGGTGGCGGCCTTCTGGTCCTGCTCCTCGGGCGCCCCCTGGAGCGGATATCATCGGGGGCGGCCGAGCAGCCGCTGCGGCCGTCCGCGCAGACGCTGGAGGTCGAGCGCTGAAGTGTTCGAGTGAATGCAGCCAGGAGATCGTATGGACACGGAGACGCGCGGTGGTCGCCTCGCCACCTATCTGCTCGAAAAGGGACTCGCCGGCGCGGGTCCGCTGTCGAGTGCCGAGGATCTCGCGAGCGAGTACCTCATCGACGCGAGCTACGGGTCGGACGAGGCTCGGGTCGACGCGCTGATCCGCCGCGAGACGCGCAAGAACTTCACGACGGGCTTCGTCACGGGGCTCGGCGGTATCGTCACGTTCCCGGTCACCATCCCGGCGGCGCTCGGCGCCTCGTGGCTCATCCAGGCTCGCATGGCGGGCGCCATCGCGCGCATCTACGGGCACGATCTTGCGAGCGAGCGCGTGCGGACGAAGGTCCTGCTTTCGCTCGCGGGCGACGTCGCGAAAGAGGCGATGAACGACCTCGGCCTCAAGCTCGGCAACAAGCTCACGCAGCGGGCCGTCGACCAGATTCCGGGCCGACTCCTCGTCGAGGTGAACAAGCGCATCGGCGCACGGCTCCTCGCGAACGTCGGCGCACGCGTGCTGATGAAGGTGCCGCGGGCCGTGCCCATACTCGGCGGCGTGGTAGGCGGGTCGCTCGACGCGGTCGTCTGCCGCATGACGGGCCGCTCGGCGAAGACGCTATTCAAGCCGCCGGCGGGGGAGGTGCTCGAGGCCGACGTCAGCCGAGGCTGACGGGCGACGGGCGCCTTCGAGTCATGCGCCGAGGTGCCTGCGCAGCGTCGCGAACGCCGCCAGCGTGCTCTCGCGGAATCTCGCCTTGCTGTCCGGATCGAACAGCTGCCACGCATCGCTGTCGACCAGCATCATGGCCTCGAGCAGGGGCACGAGCGCCGGGCGGATCGAGCGGGCCAGTTCCACCTCGGTGACGCTGCCGGGATTTGGCCAGTCCGGCACGACGTCCAGCGACTGGTGCAGCAGGACCGCCTGCACGATCAGCGCGGCGGCCGAGTCGACGCCGAACAGCTGCTCGGCTCCCCGCAGGATGTCCGGCATGGCGCGACTGTCCTGGACGAGGCCCTTGCCGTCGGGGGCGGGCACGGCGGCACCGAGCACCAGGTGTATCCAGGGTTCGAGCAGCGCGGCGTAGGCGTCGCTGGTGGGGAACCCCACGCCAGGCAGCGCGCGTACCGCCATCGTCGCACCGCGAAAGGCATGCAGCGCATCGCGCTGGCCCTTGATCACCTCTTTGCCGAGGTCGTGCTGCAGCACGGTCCAGTCGAGCAGGCACCGCAGGTGCTCCGTTGCCCGGCGATACTCCGGCAGCAGCTGCAGCGCGATCATCACCTGCGTGACGTGGACCAGCGTGGCGCCATCGGCGTATGCGGCCATGGTCGTCCAGCCCGGTACCACGCGGTCGATCGTTTGCATGCGTTCCGGCGTGTAGAACTCGCGGATGCACCGTGCAAGCGCATCCCCGTCGCGCAAATTGCCATTCTCGATCTCGTGGGCCTGCGTCGCGACGAACGCGCACAGGTCCGGCAGGTGGTCGTGGAGTTGCGGGAGGGCGGCCGTCACGGAGTGAGCTCCATCCGGAGAGAGTACTCCCGTCACCACGGACCCGACAGCATTCGCTGGCTGCGCACTCGCGCGCAAAGCGGGGCGAGGCTCGCGGCGGCGCCCGGGAGAGCGTAGCCTCACGCCCGTGCAGCGCGACCGAGGAGGCGCCATGGCCGTCAGACGCAAGACAGTGAAAGAGGCGAGCCGGGCCGTCGAGGGGGATCCGCCGCTCACGGCTGCCGAGCGGAGAGAACTCGAGCGACGCATCAAGGATGCCGACGATCCGCGCCGGTACCTGATCGTGGCGACGACGCTGCCCTGGTTTTCGCTGTACTACGAGATCCAGTCCGACGCATGGCTGCTGGACGATCCGGCTCGGGCGACACTCTTCAAGCGCCGTGCCGTCGCCCAGGCCGTGAGCGAGCAGTTAAAGCCGGGCGTGGCGGTCGTGCCCTGCAGCGTGGACGCGCGCGGGCGGCTGGTACTGAGCTCGATCGCGGGTCGCAAGGTCGGCCGATCGCGTCTCAGCGTGTTGCCGGCCTGGAAGCGGAAGCGAAAGGACAAGGCTTGAGCGGCCCGGTGGCCCGCGCTTCCGCCGGCTGTTACGCCAGTGCCGGATAGTCGCTGTAGCCCTCGGCGTCCGCGGTGTAGAAGAGATCCGCGCGCGGGGCGGCGAGCGGCGCACCGGACTTGAAGCGCTCGACGAGATCCGGGTTCGCGATGAACGGCCGCCCGAACACCGCCAGCTGGATGATGCCCGAGTCGAGCAGCTTCGCCGCGGACTCCGCCGTGAGCTGGCCCGCGGCGATCAGGTTGCCCTTCACGTGCGGACGCAGTGAGGGGAGGATCGCGGCGGGATCGCCGGCGTTGTTGAGCTGCGGGCTGAACGCGTCCGGCAGCATCACGTGCACGTAGGCGAGATCGCGCGTCGGCAGCGCGTCCAGCAGGGCGCGGTGCGTGCCGATCGGGTCGGCGTCGACGATGTCGTTGAACATGTGCCCAGGCGTGATGCGGATGCCTGTGCGCGCGCGACCAACCGCGGCCGACACGGCCTCCACGACCTCGACCACGAATCGGATGCGGCCCGCGACCGAGGTGCCGTAGCCGTCGGTGCGCTGGTTGGTGTTCGAGGCCAGGAACTGGTTCAGCAGGTATCCGTTCGCGGCGTGCAGCTCGACGCCGTCGAAGCCGGCGGCGCGGGCATTGCGCGCGGCCGTGACGAATTCCTCGACCAGCGCCGGCAGCTCGCGGGTCTCGAGAGCGCGCGGCGTCGGGTAGTCCTGCATCTGCTGCTGGTCGGTCCACATCTGGCCCGGCGGGCGCGTGGCGGACGGCGCGACCGGCGCTTCGGGTATCTGCCGGTTCAGCGGGTGGGCGATTCGGCCGCAGTGCATGACCTGCAGGAACATCTTCGCGCCGCGGGCGTGCACGGCGTCGGTCACCTGCTTCCACATGGCGATCTGCTCCGGCGAGTGGATGCCCGGCGTGCGGCAGTACCCCTGGCCAGCAAAGCTCGGCTGCGTGCCCTCGGAGATGATCAGGCCCGCGCTCGCGCGCTGCGCGTAGTAGTCGCGGACGAAGGGCTTCGGCACGCCCATGGCGTCGGCGCGATTGCGCGTGAGCGGCGCCATGACGATGCGATTCTGGAGGGGCAGGCCATGCAGGGTGGTCGGGTCGAAGAGGGTAGGCACGATGGGCTCCGGGTAAGCGAGGTTGGTCTGTCTAGGTGTCTGGGTGACTCAGGCCAGCTTCGCCGAGTTGTCGGCGATCCAGTGGGCCAGATCTTCTTCGGCGAGTTCGCCGGCGGCGAGCGATTGGATTGTTCCCGCGGCGTCGAACTCGTGGGCCGTGAGCTCGAGTCCGTTCATTCGCAGGAAGACGTCCATGACGGCGAGCGCAATGCGCTTGTTGCCGTCGGGGAAGCAGTGCCCGCGAGCGAGCGCAAAACCATAGGCGGCGGTGAGGCGGGGCAACGAGGGCGGCGGCTCCGAATACGCGTGCAGGTTCACCAGACGGCCGAGGGCGGCTTCGAGGTCGCCGTGTCCTGGTGGGCCGGTCAGGCCACCGTGCTCGGCGATGAGTTCACTCTGAATGGCAACGACCGCGCGCAGCGGTACCCAGGCGGGAGTCTTCATGGGACTCGTGGGTTCGGTGATTTACTTCGCGAGGGCACGCAGCGCGTTGCGGTACTTGCGACGCGTGCGCTCGAACGCCTTCATCGCCGAGTCGAAATCCGGGTCGAGCGGCGTCACGTGCAGCCCATTGGTGTCGACGACGTAGTGCACGGTGTCGTCTTCGCCAACGCGGAGCTGGTCGGCGACCTCCTTGGGCAGGATCAGGCCCACGGAATTGCCGATCTTGCGGACCTTGAGCTTCGCGGCCACGGCAGGACAGTCCTTGCGGTGAGGAAATGAAGTTTTACTCATGTTATAACTTTGGTGCAGTCGTGCCTGTGACGGCTGTATCCTCGGGCCGCCCGGTTCGAAAACGCGGGGGACAAATGGATTCGAACGACTGGTTCGACGTCGGGGCCGAGGGTGATCTTCAGCAGCGACCGCTGCAGGAGGTCCGCCTCGGGAGCAAGCGCATCGCGCTGGTGTTCAAGGACGGCGCGTTCAGCGCCATCTCGGGCGTCTGTAACCACGTCGGCGGCCCGCTGGGCGAGGGCCGGATCGCGTGCCCAGGCACGAGGTGCGCGTCGAGAACGGCCGGGTGATGGTTCGGCAGACCGCCGCGACCAAGCGCTCGCGCAATCCGCACGAGCCGCATCCCGTGGCGCGCACGCCAAAACGACTGGACGGTCCGGTGCGCGCGTGATCCTCGTCGCGACGCCGATCCGCTGGGGCAGCGCCAGCAGCCTCTACTACAAGATGGTCGAGCGCATGAACTGCATCCAGAACCAGGAGACGATCGCCAACCGTCACCTGCTGCGCGACAAGGTCGCGGCGTTCATCATCACCGGCGGGCAGGACAACGTGCAGGCCGTGGCGGGCCAGCTGCTCGGCTTATTCGCGGAGCTGGGTTGCCAGTTCCCGCAGTTCCCGTACATCGCGCATTCGCGCGGCTGGAGCGCCGAGGGCATGGAGAACAACGAGCGCTTCGTGCGCGAGTCCGTCAGCCTGCACGAAGGCGCCGCGGCACTGGTCGGCCGGTGCATGGAAACGGCGAAGCTCATGATCACGGGTTCGCTCGGTTCGGCCGCGCTGTCACGTGGCGGACGCAAGGGGCACGAGCTCGACACGCGGGCTGAAACGCTCCAGCGGCGCGATGAGTTGCGGGGTCGACCCCGCTCGCCCGTGATTTAATCGTCCCGTCGGTCGCCCCTTGTCGCGCGACCCCGAGGCATGACCGCAATGATGACGTTCCTGCTGTGGCTGTTGCTCCTCTTGGTGTGCTGGCCGCTCGCCATCGCGGCGCTGCTGTTGTGGCCGATAGTGTGGCTCATCTCGTTGCCGTTCCGACTGCTCGGCCTCGCCGTCGAAGGCGTGTTCTCCCTGCTGCGCGCGATCATCATGCTACCGGCGCGCCTGCTGGGCGGTGGACGGGCGGTACGGGCGTAGCACGGGTGATTTTCCAGCCGTTCGACGCCGCAAGGCTGCCGCAGCTGATGAGGTGGTTTCCCGACAGCGCGTCGCTGCGCCAGTGGGGCGGCCCGGACTTCCGGTTTCCATTCACGGAGGAGACGTTCCGCAAGGATGTGCGGCTCGACGACGTGCCCGCCTGGGAGATCGTGTCGACCGATGGTGCCCTGCTGGCATTCGGGCGCTACTACCCGAGGTCGGGCCGCTGCCACCTGGCGTTCCTCGCGGTGGCCCCGGACATGCGTGGACGCGGAGTTGGCCTCAAGCTCGTCGAAGAACTGTGCACGGAGGGTGCGCGGACGCTCTCGTTCGACGAGTACTCGCTATTCGTGTGGCAGGACAACGCGGTCGCGGTGGGGCTCTATCGCAAGCTCGGGTTCGTGGAGGCACCCTATCCGGAGCCTTCGTCAGGGCTGACGGGCATGGTTTACATGATTCGTCGCAGGGCCGCACACTGACCCCAGGCGGCGCACGTGCGCATGCCGCGCGATCTCGGACGGATGCTTCGGCACCCCGTGACGTCGTGCATCACCTTCGGCTGGAGCGCCGTGTGGTTGGGCCGCCCTCCGGGTCTGATTGCACCAAATCGGTGCCTTTGGAGGCGGTGGATCGCTTCCGGCGAGCAGGGATCGACGGGGGAGACCGATGCGCAGCGTCGCTGGTGCATGCGCGGTCGTGGTTGCGGCCGCAGTTCTCGCGGGCTGCGGGCGCGGCAGGGAGGAGCCCGGCGCGGTCGCGGAGCCGCCGGATATGACTCGGCCGAGTTGCTGCAGACGAAGCTGCTGACCGGGAAATCAGGCTACGACGTCGTCGTGACCTCCGGCGGGCCTGCCCAGAGGCTCATCGCCGGCGGCGCGCTAATTAAGCTCGACCGTGCCCAGCTCCGGAACCTGGGCAACCTGGATCCGAGGTTCCTGGAGATCATCGCGGCCTACGACCCTGGCAACGAGCACGGGTTGCCGTATCTCTGGGGAACGACGGGCATCGGCTACAACCCCGGGCGGGTCGAGCAGGCGCTCGGCACGCGGAAGCTCGAAGGATTCGCCGCGGTGTTCGATCCGGCGATCGCTTCAAAGCTCGCGCAGTGCGGCATCACCTGGCTCGACGCGCCCAACGACATGTTCCAGGCGGTACTTTCATTCGTCCCAATACCTGAACGACCTCGCGAGCGGGGAAGTATGCGTTTCGGTCGGGTGGAGCGGCGGGCTCCTGCAGGCCCGTGCGCGGGGTGCGGAAGCGGCCGAGCCGGTCGAAGTGCGCTACGTGATTCCGAAAGAGGGCGCGCCGCTCTGGGCGGACCTGCTCGTGATTCCGGTCGATGCGCCGCATCCGGAGCTGGCCCACCAGTTCATCGACTACCTGCTCGAGCCCGGGGTGATGGCAGCTATCACCGACACCGTGGGACAGGCGAACGGGAATGCTGCCGCGCTGCCGATGATCAGCGAGGCGATTCGCAGTGATCCCGAGATCTACCCGAGTGCCGAGGTCTACCAGCGCCTCACGCTCGACCAGGCCTGGTCGGCTGAGCAACTGCGCGAGGTGAACCGCGCGTGGGCCCGGATCAAGACGGCGGAGTTGCGCTGAGGCGTCGTCCGTCCTGCATCCATCCGTATCGATACGGCGAACTCACCGCGGGCGCAGCCCGCCCGTAATCCCGAGACAAGCATGGCCGATACGATCCAGCTGGACGAGACCATTGAGGTGCGGCGGCCGCTGCACGAAGTGTTTGCCTACATCTCCGAGTTCTCCCGTATCGAGGAGTGGGACCCGGCGGTGGCGCGCGGCGTACGCATCACCGACGGACCGCTCGGCGTGGGCAGCCAGTTCCGGATCGACATGAAGGCGGGCTTCTCGCTGCGCTACACAGTGGTCGAGTGGGAACCCGACCGTCGGCTGCTCATGACGGTCGATTCGAGACCGTTCAAGGCGCGGGAGGAAATCTTCTTCAAGCGCGCGGCTGACGGCACGCGAGTCCGCTACGTCGCCACCTTCGACTTCATCGAGCCGCTGGCCCGCCTGGCGAAGGCGTTCCCGGGCGTGATGGACCGTGTCGGCAAGAGCGCCATGGCCGGCATGAAGCGCGCGCTCGAGGACCGCTTCGACCCGCCACGCGCAAGCCTGCGTACGGTGCTGGCCGACAAGCTCGTCGTGCCCGGCCTGCTCGGGTTCACGCGCTTCGGCTACAGGACCGCGCGCCGGCACTGGAACCCCGTGTCGGCGTATCTGCACGATCGCCACATCGTGATCACCGGGGCGACGTCCGGGCTGGGGCTCGCGACTGCCGAGACGCTGGCGGCACGTGGAGCGGAGCTGACGCTGGTGGTGCGCGATGCGGGCAAGGCGAAGCGCGTCGCGCAGGATCTCGAGCGTCGGTTTGGCAATGAGCGCATCCACGTCGAAATCGCCGAGCTCAGCCTGATCCGGGACGTCGAGGCCGTGGCCGCCCGCCTGCTGAAGAAGGGCCGGGCCATCGATGGGTTGGTGAACAACGCCGGGGCGCTGATCAATCCTCGCGAGGAGACCACCGAGGGCCTCGAGAAGAGCTTCGCGCTGCTGCTCCTTGGTCCTTACGTACTGGCCGAGCGCCTGCACCCGTTACTCAAGAAGGCGGCCACCCTGCACGGGGTCGCGCGGGTCGTGAATGTGCTGTCGGGCGGGATGTACACGCAGAAGATCCACGTCGACGATCTGCAGAGCGAGAAAGGAACGTACTCCGGTTCGGTCGCCTATGCGCGCGCCAAGCGCGGACTGATGATCCTGACCGAGGAGTGGGCGCGGCGCTGGGCCGCGGACGGCATCGTCGTCAACGCCATGCATCCGGGATGGGCCGACACCCCGGGCGTGCTCGAGTCGCTGCCGGAATTCCATCGGGTCACGGAGCGGATACTGCGCACTCCGCAGGAGGGCGCCGACACCATCGTCTGGCTGGCCGCAGCCAGGGAGGCCAGCCGGGTCAGCGGCGAGTTCTGGCTCGATCGCCGGCCGCACGCGAAGCACGTCCTGCCGGGGACTCGCGAGACCCCCGAAGAACGGCGCGCGTTGCTTGGGGCTTTGTCGGCTCAGTTGCGGTCGACCTCGCGGGCCCGATAGGCTGGCCACCGGCCTGGGCGACCAGAAGGGTGGGGCAGCAAGGCGATGTCGAATGACGAAATGAAGCTCCTGCTGTCCGCACTCGAAGTCGAGGTGGTGCAGGAAGCGCTCGAACTCTACGTGCAGGTCCGGCCGGTTCCGATCGACGGCCGGTTCGAGTACCGCTACCGCGCGGCGCAGTCGGTGCTCGCGAGTCTGCGCCAGGGGAATCACGAATTCGGGACGTTTCCGCGCGGAGATGATGAAGAGGCGGCGCGCGTCGAAGAACCGCGACCGGAACGTCGGCCGCTGCGCGAGCGGGTTGAGGACTGAGCGCCTGCCGGACCGGGGAGGTGAACCCGGGCACGAGGAAAACTCGCGCCTCTATTTCTTGAGCTGATTTCCTTCCGACCGGTCCACGGGATCCGGTTCGCGGGCCGTCGCGGACTGACGTGTCATCCAGCGCATGAAGAGGTAATGCGCGGCTGCGAGCAGCAGTGCGACGAGCAGGACGAGCGTGAAGGGCAGAAGCCAGCGCATCGAGGAATTCTATCAGACGCGAAAGCGGTCCTCGTTCGATGGTTCGGCCTGCTTGACTGGGGTCGTAGTCGAGTCCGGTGCGAAGTCAGTCCACGTAGCGCTCGACCTGACGTTCGGTGAGCACACCCTTCTGGCGGACGCGCTGTGACCAGCAAGCACGCAGATCCCGACAATCGCTGCCCGGCAGGCAGCTCGTCCGCCTTGGACGGCTCCGCCACGCCCGGCGGGGGCATACGACACGTTGAAACGCCGCGAGGCAGAATTCGAAAGGTATTTCGGCTGGGAACGTGGAGAATCGCAGTTGGAAGTGGCCGCGGCGTTGTACGTCGGGTTCGGGGGCACGACGGACGAGTCCGCGATGGTCGGGGTGCCAGCCGGCGGAGTGTATGTCGCACCGGCGAACCAGCCCCGTTACCTGTGGGCACGCAACGGAGAGGTCGAATATCAGGAGAGTGGTGCAGGACCGACCCGGACGGTGGCGGTCGCCGGGGAGTAGGGACGGTCGAGTCAACGCCCAGGGTATTTGAGACTTTACCCCCGGGATCGGAGGGACACGTGAAAGGCGATCTCGAGAACCGGAAGGAAACGACGACGGCGGTATCGGCAGTCCGCGATTGTGCGGACGCGATGGCGAGCCAGGCTGAGTGGCTGCAAAGTGCATCGCCGGACCTGGTGATGGGTGAGGCGCTGCGGGCGAGTGCGCTGAAGTGGAGTGAATCACTCAGGGACACCTCGCAGCGGGTGATGTTCGAGCTCGCGCTGCTGCAGGCCGAGTTGAGCGAGGACCGGGCGGGTCCGGCGGTGGTGCTCCGGCGACTCTCCGGCCTGGATGCAGCAATGATGGATGTGGTGGCGGGGTCGATGGAGCTCGTCGAGCAGCTCGAGAAGGCGGCCGAGAGCGACGAGGCGCGTGAGCCGGCGTTCGTGGTCGTGATCGAGATGGTGGCGCGGCTCATGGCGGGCTGCGAGTCGGCGCAGGCGGCGACGCGGGCGCTGCGGGATGCGTTGCCGTGAGGTGATCGCCGAGGGAGTTTCATTCTGGTGCAAATGCGCGTGACGGTGTTAGAGGATCGCGAATAGCATCATCGCGAGGCCCGCGATGCTGACGCCCCAGACGAGGCTGCGCACGACGGTGATCCCGGCCCAGTACACCGGCAGGTACGCGACGCGCGCCCAGAAGAAGATCTGGGCACCGAGGAGGGCCTCGGCATCGCGGCCGGCGGCGTTGGCGGTGAGCGCGAGGGCGACGAACAGTACGAAGCCTTCGATGGTGTTGGCCGCCGCGCGGACGGCGCGTCCTCCGAGCGGCGTGGCTTCGGGCAGGTGATCGCGGTTGCTAAGGCCGTCCTTCATGCCCTCCAGGGTCCATTCGCGATTGCGCAAGGCGGCCCCGGCTACTATCGACACCCAGGTCAGTACGGTCGTGTAAGCGACGATCTGCAGTAACGTGGTCATTGGTACCTCGGTCGAGTCGGGAGCAGGGATGTGGGCTGCGAGTGTAGTCCTTGGACGTGGGCAGCGGTCGCGTGATCTAACGCGGCTTAAGGGCGTGAAGGCTCGGGGACGTGCTGGCGCTGTGCAGGAATTGGTTGCAGATCGAAAGGGCGGAGGCTCGCTGAGCGAGCTCACCCAAGGGGGGGACGTCATGAATAAGTGGGAACGGCGCGTGGTCACTGTGATCGCTTTGCTCGGCGGCTGCGTCGGAGTCGCATTCGCGGCGGAGCCGCCTCTGCCCGTGTCGCCGGAGCGGATCGTCGGCACGACGTACCGCGTGGAGCCGGCCTATTACGTCGAGTGTCACGTGCCGAATGCGGAAGTCGACAGGGTCCTGCACGCTGTCGCTGAAGCCGTGAAACTCGAGTACGGGAAGTACGATCAAGTGGCGTTCATCGACGCAGCGGGACAGGAACAGTTCCGGCCGATGACAGGCTCAAAGGCAGGCGAGGTGGTCGGCGCCGGGCGCGCGCCGACCACCAATGTGAGCTTCTCGCTTCCGCGTGATGTGTCAGCGCTCAAGAAGGCCCTGGATGCCATTCACAGGGTGCACAGCTACGAGGAACCGGTCGTCTACATTCACGAAGTGTGGAGAACACGAAATACGGGCGGTGACGACACGAATCCAAACAAGTGGTGGAATCAGAAGAATCGATAGCCTTTGCGGGGGTCAGGGGGAGATCGAGCGAGGGTCGCAAGTCGGCGTCATAGTGCCGCCATCGACACGCTGTACGGCCTCGAGCCCGTGTTCGAGCCGGGACGCGGGATCCCTCTTGGGGCCGCTGCTGTCCACGATCGCGGCGAGGGCAGGCAGGACGCGGCCGGCGGGTACAGAGCGCTTTAGGTACTTTCAGCGCGCTGCTCGACGGCTTCCAGCAGCTTGGTGTCCAGCTCGGGGACCTCAGGGAGGCTCTTCGCATCCGCCGCCAGCGCCTGGAGTTGCTCACGCAACTGCAGCGACAGCGCGTGCAGATCGCGATAGCGGGTCACCAGGGTCTCGCCGTTACGCCGTGCATCCGCCAACCGCTGATCCTGCTGGCGCTTCTCGGTGCGCAGGGCATTCAGCGCGGATTCGACCTGGCGACGCGCATCCGCTTCTTCCCGCTTCTCCTTCTTGAGCGCGTTCAGTTTCTTCAGGACGTTTGCCGGGGTGTCTGCCAGCGCCGTGGTAATTGCCTTGAGCGACGCTTCGCGCTCGGCCAGGCGGTCCTTGACCTGCTGCAGGACCGTCGCGGCGGCCGCGCGCTGGTTGGCCATCTGCTGAACCGCACCGTCGTGCGCGGCCTGCGCCTCGGCAGCCGCTTTCTGCGCGATGTCCCGGTCATGCTCGCTCTGGGCCAGCTTCTTCTCGAGCGCAGTGATGGCGTCCGTCGCCTCTTTCCTGGCGGTGACGAGTTCGGAATCCGCCTTGGCGACCTTCTTCAGCGCGGCCTCGAGCGCTTCCTTCAGCTCTTCCTGCGTGCACTCCGGGTCGAGTTTCAGCGCGTCCGTGGCCGCCCTCATCAGGATCTGCTTGCTGATGGCGAGATCTTTCCAAACTTTCAACTGAAGGTCGTGCGGCGTCTGACTCACGTCTTTCCTCGCGGGCCATGGAATGGATTGACTGTAACCGCCAAGTATAGCCCAAGGCAGACAGAAAATCCGCTCCAGACGGTTGCTGCTATAGCAACTGCTCTATGGCGCTGCCGAGCTTCGCGGCGTCCGGCGCCACGCGGCTGTCGAAGTGCTGGACGGTCCGGCCGTCGCCGCTCACCAGGTATTTGTTGAAGTTCCAGGAGGGCTCGCCGGCACGGCGGTTCAATTCTCGAAAGACGGGGTTCGCCTTGCCTCCGGTCACGGCGCTGGGAGCGAGCATCGTGAACGTCACGCCGTAGTTGATGTAGCAGATGTCGGCGGTCTCGGCCTGGTCCTTCGACTCCTGCTTGAAGTCGTCCGAAGGGAAGCCCACGACGACCAGGCCGCGCTCGCCGTACTTGCGGTGCAGCGCCTCGAGGCCCTTGAATTGCGGAGTGAAGCCGCAGTGACTCGCGGTGTTGACGATCAACAGCGGCCGGCCGGCAAATGCCGTGCAGAGGTTGACCGACTGCGAAGAATGCAGCTTCTGGAAATCGTGGTTCAGGAAGGCGGGACAGTCCGCAGCCCGGGCGCCAGTGCCGAGGAACAGGAGCGCAGCGAGCGACGCCAGCGCCGGCAGGGTGAGTGTGCGTTGCATGGGTCAGTGCTCCGAAATGGGGGTGCGGGCGTGCCTGCTCGACAGTTCGTTCCGCCGGGCCCGCTGGATTCGGCGTGGCGGGTCAACCTCCACCGTGCCGGGCCGTCGTCAGGGCGCGGCGCGTGCTCGGGCCGTCACGAGGAACACCGGGTAGGCCCGACCGTCCTCTCGCGTGACCTCGACAGCGGTCCAAAAGCGCACTGCTTCGAAGCCGGCCGCTTCCAGCTTGCGCCGCAGTTCCTCGCGATCGAAACCGTGGTGGAAGACCCCATCAGTGTCGGGCGGATGGAAGGTACCGTCTTCGCTGTCGAGATCGGCGAGTGCCAGCTGGCCACCGGGTTTCAGATGCGTCCGGAAGCTGCCGAGCAGCCGATCGGTGTCCTGCACATGATGCAGTGCCATGGCGCTCACGACGGCATCGAACCGCTCGCCGAGCGGCTGCACAAGGATGTCCTGGCAGCGCGGTTCCACCACGCCCTTGAGCTCCGGCTTCTGCGCGAGTGCCTCCAGCATCGAAGGGGAAATGTCGACGGCGACCACTTTCGCGACCAGCGGCGCAACCTGCGATGCGAGCAAGCCGGTTCCGGCTCCGAAGTCCATGATACGCATGGCATCGTTCCATTCCAGGCGCTGACGCAGGAGCGGCCCAACCGCTGCCGAGATCTGGAGCGGGACCGGACGTGTATCCCAGTCGCTCGCTTTCTGCTCGAAATGATCGATCGTCACGTTTACCACCGCACCAGCAAGCGCAGGTGTCGAGTACGTATGTGCGGGAAGCGCAGCGTCGAGGTCAGCGTGGAGTTCAGGACATCGAGGGCGGTGATCATGTGAGCATTAAAGCATGCATGTCGGGCGCGTACGACGCGCGGAGCCGGCAGAAGTGCGGCAGAATCCAGCGTCCGTGTCGCAGGTGGAGGACCGTGTGAAGGCATCTCGCGTCAATGCGGACTTCGATCAGCGCGTGGCGCTGGCGTCGCCGGGCGATACACAGACGGTGCGGATCGACACGCGTCGTGCGACCTGGCACGCGGGACTGGTGCCGGGGCTCACCGACATGCCGCTGCACGAGCATTCGGGTATCAGTACGGCCCTGGTCAAATGGGCACCTTGCACGCGCTTCACGCCCCATACTCATCCGGGAGGCGAGGAAATCCTGGTGCTGGAAGGGCTGTTCCAGGACGAGAACGGCGCGTACCCGGCGGGCAGCTGGCTGCGCAACCCGCGCTGGAGCAGACACACGCCGTTCACGGGACCGGAAGGCGCGCTGATCTACGTGAAGACCGGGCACCTTGGGGCGGAGTTGCTCGCACCCGACGATGCGGGTTCGGGCGGGTGAGCGAACCGGAGGATGTACGGCTTGCGCCGGGCCGCTGTTAGCCTGGATCGCGCGGTCACGGCCGACTTTGAGAGGAGTCCGTCGCCGTCGGCTCGTCCTTCTTCTGCTGGCGGCGCTGCTGCTTCTCGTCGCGCTTCTTCCTGGCGGCCTGTTCGCGTTGCTTTTTCTGGTGGGCGTAGTTGGGCTTGGCCATGCGGGCTCCGGTGCGATGAGTGAGAGTCCCGGAGGATAATCGACAGTGCCGGCGGTGGTTCCGGTTGCGGCGGATCTTGAGAACTCAGTCGAATGCGGGCAGCAGTGACAAATCCGTACATGGAACCGGTGGCGAGGACGTGGGCCCGCGTGGCAGGAATTGCGCTGCTGGTGGCGGGTGCGGGGCTGACGGTGGTGCTGGGTTGGCAGTTCCTCGATCTCGTGCAGCACGAGCAGGTGCGCCGGGAGTTTACGAGCTCGTCGTTGATTTTCGGGCTGATCCTGCTGGCGCTGTGCGGCATCTGCTGGCAGGCGGGGTATCGACTCTTTTTCGGGCGACCGGATCGCTCCGGGACATTGTTCTCGCGGCCGGCGTGGTTTGCGATCGGCACGGGACTCGTGGTCATCACGACGCTGATGGCCGTGGTGATCGTCGAGGCGCGCCGACCAAGCGTCCTCGACGTGCAGGTGATCCTGTTCCTCGCTGGCGTCGGGGTGTGGTGCCTGGTGCTGGCGTTGCGAAGATGAGCACGAAGAGGCCGTCAACCGCGCTGGCACGCGCATTGCTGGATCCGACAGCAATCGACGAGCTGTACGGCCTGGAGCCCGTGTACGAGCCGGGGCCCGGTGGGTCGGCGGGGCTGACGCTGTTCGTGAGCGTGCAGTGCCCGCATTGCGGGGAAGCATTCGAAACGGCCGTGGATCTCTCGGCCGGATCGTTTCGCTACGTCGAGGACTGCCAGGTGTGCTGCCAGCCGATCGAACTCGCTGGCGAGGTCGATCAGGACGGAGTGCTTGTCGATGTAACGGCAGGGCGGTTGTAGACGTGGCGGTTGAGCGAAGGCTCGAAGCCTGGGAGTGCCAGCTCGGTCCA
>Ga0114939_10000271_pt1 | contig 45459 bp, 43 predicted proteins | sample AshMeaCrysSpring_FD_87196 | JGI IMG/M metagenome (GOLD analysis project Ga0114939, IMG submission 87196) | Groundwater microbial communities from Big Spring, Nevada to study Microbial Dark Matter (Phase II) - Ash Meadows Crystal Spring | ecosystem: Environmental > Aquatic > Deep subsurface >...
GGCCTTGGCGTGCACCCTGAGCGCGTGCCACCCAGGTCAGGCGTTCGCCGTCTACCACCGACAGGCGCACCAGTTCGCCCGAAGCTTCGGCCAGGGTGTTGAGCAGCGGCTGCGCGATGTCGACGATGCCGGTGTTGCTCAGGTAACTCAGGCCCATGGACACCAGCTTGGTGGACAGCAGGTAGTCGCCATGGCCACGTGCCTGGCGCACATAGCCCAGCCGCACCAGGTCGGCCAGCAGGCGGTGTACCGCGCTGCGCGGAATATTCAGCGTGTCGGCAATGGCGGCCAGCTCCATGCCCTGGCCGTGTTGCGACAACAGTTCGAGGATGCCCAGGGTTCGTTCGAGTACGCCGTTCATGTCAGTATTCCAGGTGGATGGTTTTGCCGCCAACGGCTGCGTCGTGCACCGCCAGTGTGACGGCCAATGTGCGCAGGCCGTCTTGTGCGCTGCACAGCGGTGCGGCCTTGCCCGCGATCACGTTGGCAAAGTGTTCGAGTTGAAGGGTGTAAGGGTCTGCCGTGTGTACGCGCGCCTCTTCGTGCGTGAGTTCGGCGTGCCAGCTGCGCTCGCCCCGGTACTGCCACAGACCCAAATCGGGCAAGGACAGCGAGCCGTGCGTGCCCATGATCTGGTGCGAGACGACATTCTGGCGCGGGTACTGACCCTGTTCACCTGCACACATGTCCCAGCACCAAGGGCTGGTGGTCGCGTCAGAAGCGATGACGGTGGCCAACGCGCCGCTGGCAAAGCGCAGCACCGCAGCGGCGGTGTCTTCGACCTCGAAGCCGCGCACAGCCTTGCTGTCCATGGCCTGCACTTCGGTCACTTCGCCGAGCAAAAAGCGCAGCATGTCGATGTCGTGGATCAGGTTGATGAGGATCGGTCCGCCGCCGGCCTGACGGCGCCAGGCGACATCGAAATAAGGATCGGGTTTGAGGAAGGCCGCCAGTGCAGTTGCACTGACGATTCGGCCAAGGTGGCCGCCTTCAATCAGGGCGCGGGCGCGCTGGTTGATGGGGTTGTGGCGTCGGTGGTGGCCCACCAGCACCGGCACGCCGGTGCGCACCACGACGTCTGCCAGCTGGTGCGCTTCGGCCACGCTGTCGGCGATGGGTTTTTCAACCAGGGCCGGGATGCCGCGCTCAAGGCAGGCCAGGGCCACCGGCACGTGGGTGGCATTGGGCGTGGCCACGATGGCGCCTTGCGCTTGCACTTGGTCGAGCAGGTCGGCAGGCTCTGCAGCCCAAGGCACAGCCAGGCTCTGGGCCAAGGCTTGGCCAGCGGGCGTCGGGTCGGCAATGCCGGCCAGCACCAGGTCGGGGTGGCGCCTGATGCGGTCGATATGCGTCTTGCCGATGGTGCCGGCGCCAATCAGGGCCAGACGGATGGGGGGCATGGTTTGTCTCGGGTTTTTGTTCGCGAATGGGGGCAGTGTATTGAGTTTCGGAAAAAAATTCAATAGTTGAATCTAATTCCACTTTTCGATATGATGCAGCCATTCCGGGGTCTGACAGGGCGCCGGCCAATTTTTTGAAAAGAGCGAGACATGTCCCAAGCCTTGAGCGGCGCCACGCGCGTGCACTTCATCGTCGGCGACCCGATTGCCCAGGTCAAATCCCCCGCAGGGGTGACGCAAGCCTTCCAAGACGCTGGTCGAAACGCGGTTTGCGTCCCTGCTCATGTGAGTCCTGCTGATTTGGCTGGTTGGGCCGAGGGTGTGTCCAAAGCGCAAAACGTGGATGGCATCATCGTCACCGTACCGCACAAGTTCTCGTGCTTTGACCTGTGTGCGACCACTTCCGACCGTGGCAGCTTCCTCAAAGCCGTGAACACCCTGCGCCGCAACGCCGATGGCACTTGGCACGGCGACATGTTCGATGGCATGGGCTATGTGGAGGCGCTCAAAAACAAAGGCTGCGAACCTCAAGGTCAGCGTGCCTTGCTGGTGGGTGCCGGCGGTGCGGGCTCTGCCATTGCTTACTCGCTGGTGACGTCGGGTGTGCGCGAACTGGCTGTTCACGATCCGGACACGGCTCGCCGCGATGGCTTGATCGCACGCCTGGCCAGCTTGGGTTTGGCGAAAGTAAGTGCCGGCGGCAGCGATCCAACAGGATTCGACATTTGCATCAACGCCACGCCTATCGGCATGAAAGAAGGCGACCCGCACCCGATCGATTCGAGCAAATTCACTGCGCAGCAGTTTGTGGGCTGCGTGATCACCGCGCCCGCCGTGCCGCCCATGGTGGCTGCCGCACGTGCCAAGGGTTGCAACACCATGACAGGCGCCGACATGTTTGCCCGCGTGCGCGATCTGATGGTCCAGTTCCTGTTGGAGGCCTGAAGATGCAAGTGCTCAAGAACGGTATTCAAGGTCTGAACGAAAGTGCTTACGACCTGGTGGTGGTCGGCGCAGGCGGTGCGGGCATGGCCACGGCGCTGTTTGCTGCCATGGAAGGTGCCAGCGTGTTGCTGGTCGAGCGCACCGAATATGTGGGTGGAACCACAGCCTGGTCGGCCGGCACGAGCTGGATTCCGGGTTCCCAACATGCGGCCAAGGTCAACCCCAACGACACGCAGGCCGAGACAGCACGCTATCTGGACAACGCGGTGGGCGAGCGCACGTCCAAAGTGGTTCGCCAAGCTTTTCTGGACAACGGTCGCGCTGCTGTGGATGAAGTCGAAGCCCGATCGGAGCTGAAGTACCGCCCTTACCCCAAGCACCCCGACTACATCTCGGACTTGGGCGGCTCCACACTGAGCGGCCGCGCTTTGGAGCCCATGCCTTTTGATGCACGTTTGCTGGGTCGCGAGCTGTTTGCGTTGCTGCGCCCGCCGATTCCGGAGTTCACTGTGATCGGCGGCATGATGGTCGACCGCACCGACATCAATCACCTGTTGGCGATGACCAAGAACTGGGCCTCGCTCAAGCACTCGGTCAAGATCGTGATGCGCCACGCCATGGACCGCCTGAGCTGGCCGCGTGGCACGCGATTGGTAATGGGCAACGCGCATGTGGCGCGGCTGCTGCACTCGCTCTCCAAATTCGACAAGGTCACCATCGCGTTGAACAGTACGGTCGAGCACATTGTGCGCGGCCCGCAGGGCGTGGAGCGCGTGGACATTGCTTGCAACGGCGAACGCCGCAGTGTGCGTGTGAACAAAGGCATGGTGCTGGCCAGTGGCGGCTTCAACCGCCATCCCGAGCTGCGCGCGCAAATGTTGCCTGGCGTGCCCGCAGAGTGGTCACCCGCCGCACCGGGCCACACCGGCCAGGCGCACGACCTGGCCAAACAGCTGGGTGCGGTGTACGGCCAGGGCGGTTTGTCTCACGCGTTCTGGGCACCGGTGTCGCTGCGCAAGCGCGCCGACGGCAGCACTGCCGCCTTTCCGCACTTTGTGATGGACCGCGCCAAGCCCGGCATGATCACTGTTAACGCCCGCGGCGAGCGCTTCCTCAATGAAAGCACGTCCTACCACCTCTTCGGCTTGGCCATGCAAGAGGCGAACAAGACCCGCCCGAGCATCCCCGCGTATCTGGTGTGCGATGCAGATGCCCTGCGCAAATACGGCATTGGCATGGTTCGTCCCGGCGGTAAAGGCCTCGCGCCTTTCCTGGCCGACGGCTACCTGACTGAAGGCGCCACCCTGGCCGAGCTGGCCAGCAAGCTGGGCATGGACGCGCAAGCCCTGCAGGCCAGCGTGGCGCAAAACAACCGCAACGCCGAAACCGGTGTGGACCCGGATTTCCACCGCGGTGAGACGGCTTACCAGCAAAACCTGGGCGACCCGGCCTGGACAGGCAAGAACCCCAACATCGGCCCCCTGGCACAAGGCCCGTTTTATGCCGTGCGTCTGTACCCGGGTGACATTGGTTCGTCCACTGGCTTTGCCACCAACGAACACGCGCAGGTGCTGGGCGCTGACGGCCAAGCGATTGGCGGCCTTTACGCGGTGGGCAACGACATGCATTCGATCATGGGTGGCACCTACCCGGCGCCGGGCATCACCATCGGGCCGGGCCTGGTGTTTGGCCGCATAGCCGCACGTCACGCTTTGGGTTTGCCATGAGGCGTTTGGGACGATTTGTCCTGTTCATGGCCTGATTTGTGAAATTGATTTTGGAGTCACGCATTCAAAATGACGCACTCAAATGACCGACCAGCGCTCGAAAAATCACTGGTTTTCCCTTATTTTGATCGATAGTCGATCAAAAAGGTTCGTTGATCGATCTTTCGAGGTCTTGTAACTGTGTTCAAGTGTATTTACACGCCTACAGTTACATCCGCAAAGCTCGTGGAACGGGCCGTGCCTACAAGTCCGGGCGTTAAGGACTTTTGTCAAACTGAAATGGAGACAAGCATGCAAAAAATGAAACGCCAATTCCTGGGTGCCGCATTGGCAGCCGTAGCGGCTGCGACGGTGGGTGGCCAGGCCATGGCACAGAGCTACCCCGCCCGCGATGTGACCGCTGTCATCCAGTGGGGCGCCGGTGGCGGCACTGACGTGGCCATGCGTGGCTACGCCCCCTACGCTGAGGAAGCGCTGGGCAAGAAAATCGTCCTGCAAAACAAACCGGGTGCTGCTGGCATCATCGGTGCCAACTTCGTGTTGCAACAACCCGCTGACGGTTACACCGTTCTGATGGGCGCCGAGCCTCAGTCTCTGTACCGTGTCATGGGCACAGCGGACTTCGACTACGACAAGTTCTACCCGATCAACATCGCCGCCATGGCCAACTCCATCTTGCTGGTGGCCCGTCCCAACGCACCCTGGAACACCACTCAGGATTTGCTGAGCTTTGTGCAAGCCAACCCCAACAAGGTCAAGCAGTACCTGGCTGGCCAGGGCACCGTGCCCTTCACCATGAACGCCATGATCGGCACGCTGACCAAGTTCGAGACCATCAAGGTGCCGTTTGACGGCGATGGTCCGGCCATTGCAGCCCTGCAAGGCGGTCACGTGGACATCGGCTTCATCGCCTCGGGCGCTGCCATCGAGCACATCAAGGCCGGTCGCCTGAAGGCTTTGGGTGTGGTGGACGGCAAGCCCTTCCAGGGCATTGCACCTGTGACCGATGCGCCCTCGCTGCGTGGTATCACCAAGTACCTGCCCTGGGGCTCCTGGTACGGCGTGTTTGTGCGCAAGGAAACACCGGACGACGTGAAAGCCAAGCTGGTGGCCGCCTTCAAGAAGGCCGGTGACAACCCCAAGTACCGTGAAATGATGACCAGCCGCGGAACCACCATGCTCAACATCCATGGTGCCGAGGCAGAGGCCTTCATCAAGAAGTTCCAGTCCACTACCGCATGGCTCTACAAAGAAGCCGGTGCCGCCAAGGTGGATCCTGCCACGCTGGGCATCGCCAAGCCCTGAGGCATGAAAGCAGCGCCCATGCTTATGGCATTGGACGCTGTTTGACCTAAAGCATTCAGCGGCCTGTAGGCCGCTGAATGCTTTCAACAACGGAGAGATATATGCACACCAGTCATTCCCGCTTGCCTGGCGAGGTGGCCTTCATGGTCTTGATTGTCGCCTTCAGCGCTTTCATGCTCTGGGCATCGTTCAACATTTCCCGATTCGAATCGGTGTCGGCGGCAGGGGTTTTTCCCATGGTGTGCACGGCGGCCATGCTGGTCACGGGCTTGATGAGCCTGCGTCAAAGCCTCAAGTCGCGTCTGGTGCTCGAGTCGGGAGAAACCGCCTGGGGCCAGTTCGTTCGCAAATTGACGCCGCCCACGCTGGTGCAATTCACCGTGCTGATCGTGGCTTACATGCTCTTGCTTGAAGTGCTGGGTTTTGTGGTCTCGTCCTACCTGTTCTTGCTGTTGTCCATGCAAGTGCTGGGCAGCTCGCGCGTGGGGCTCAATGTGCTGGTCAGCGCTTTGGTGTTGGCTTGTATCTTCGTGATTTTTCAAACGGCGTTTTCCGTGGTCTTGCCTGCTGGCAGCCTGGTGGGGCCGTATCTGCCGGAGTTCCTGAAATGATGGAAGCACTGGGTTATTTCTTCATGTCATGGCTGGACTGGCAGATCTTGCTGCTGACAGGGCTGGGCACTTTTGCCGGCATTTACATTGGCGCCATTCCTGGCCTGTCGGTGACGATGGCGGTGTCCATTCTGATTTCGTTCACTTTCAAATGGGATGTGAACCACGCCCTGGCGCTGATCTCAGGCATTTACCTGGGCGGTGTGTATGGCGGCTCGCGCAGTGCCATCTTGCTTAATATTCCTGGTGCACCGTCCGCCATTGCGACCGGATTGGATGGCTTTCCGATGGCCAAGCGTGGTGAGGCCGGTGAAGCGATTGGCCTGACGACCGTGATCTCGGTGTACGGCGGCTTCATTGGGATTTTGGCTCTGGCCGTTGCTGCACCCTTGGTCTCGGACCTGGCGCTGATGTTTGGTCCACGTGAGTACCTGCTGCTGGCCATATGGGGCATTTTGCTGGTGGGCTCGTTGTCAGGCGAGTCGCTCTCCAAAGGCATTTTCTCGGGTGCTTTGGGTGCCTTGATTGCCTGTGTGGGCCTCGATCCCATGACTGGCGAAAACCGACTGACATTCGGCAGCTTGCAGTTGTCGGCTGGCATCTCCTACATTGCGGCCATGATCGGCTTTTTTGGCGTGGCGGAGGTCATCGCACAAGTGCATGAACTTCACCTCACAGCCGTTCGCCAGAAGGTGGAGAAGATCATCCCGTCCTGGAAGCTGGTGCGCAAATACCTGCCACTCGCTACCCGCACATCTTCGATCGGTGTGGTGGTGGGTGCTTTGCCAGGTGCCGGCGGTGACATCGCCGCGCTGATGGCCTACGACCATGCCAAACGCACCGTCAAGAACCCTTCGCGGCCGTTTGGCCAGGGTGCGCATGAAGGCCTGGTGGCGCCCGAATCGGCCAACAACGCCGCGGTCGGTGGCGCTTATGTGCCGATGCTGACCCTGGGTATTCCGGGCGATGCCGTGACGGCTGTGATCATTGGCGCGCTGTACATCCATGGCCTCAAGCCAGGTCCGATGCTGATGGCTGAAACGCCGCACTTGTTCTGGTTCATCGTGGGCTCGCTGGTCTTGGCCAACCTGTTCTTGCTGGTCTTCGGGCTTACCGGTATCCGCATCTTTGCCAAGATCGTGGAAACCCCCAAGCCCATCCTGCTGCCCTTGATTCTGGTCTTGTCTGCTGTGGGCGCCTACGCCATCAACAACAATCCAGTGGACGTGTACTGGATGCTTGGCTTCGGGCTCTTGGGCTACTTCCTCAAGATGTACGGCTTTCAGGTCGGGCCAGTCATCCTGGGCATGATCCTTGGCCCCATCATGGACCGCAGCTACCGCCAGGCCATGATGTCCACGGGCAACGATGTGGGGCTCTTCTTCACCGAATTTGTGACCACGCCGCTGTCCCTGATTTTGGTGTTGTGTGTGGCCTTGACCATCCTCAGCCAAACCGCCTGGTGGCAACGCTGGCGTGCGCCTCAATCGGCTTGAGGCATGCAACCCTGATGGAGCCGGGCCCTGTGCCCGGCTTTTTTATGCGCTGCTGTTGAGGGTGGACAAGGCCTGGGCACGAAAGGCCTTGGGACTCATCCCGGTGTGTTTGCGAAAGAAACGGCTGAAGTACGCATCGTCTTCAAACCCCAGTTCAGCCGCCAGTTGCTTGACGGGCAGGTGGGTGTAAATCAACTCGCGCTGCGCCTCGTGGATCAAGCGTGCATTGATGACATCCAGCCCCGACATGCCCAGCACCTCGCGACACAAGCGTGAGAGTTGTCCGGGCGTGACGCCCATGCCATGGGCGTAGTGCTGCAAAGACTTTTGGGTGCGGAAATCCTGGTCGAGCAGGGCGCGAAATTTTTCAATTTGCCGCGTCTTGCGTGGCAAAGCCAGTTCGGTGTGGTTGCCAGTGGGGTTCAGCTGCAATCGCATGCGGTGAATCTGGATCATCAAGGCCAGCAGCAAGGCTGTGCCCGCAGCCTGGTGGCCAATGGCGTGGCTACGCGATTCGTGTTCCAGCGCAAGAAACAGTGGCATGAGTTGCGTCATGTAGCGCATGTCCTGTTGCAGCTGCAGCAAAACCGGTGTGCGGATGCTGCCCAGCAAATCGGCCATGGCCACCGAGGCGATCGACTCCAAAGCCTTTTGGCTGGCCGTCACCACCGGGCCTTGGACATCAGTGCTGAATTCAAAGCCATGCACATGGCCTGAAGGGATCACCATCACACACGGCGCTGTACCGTACAAGCGCGCATCGTCCAACAAAAATTGAACCTGGCCTTCGGTGAGGTAGAGCACCTGCAAAAAGGCTTCGTGACGGTGCGGCTGAATGACCCAGTTGTACAAGCTCGAGCGTTGTGGAATCCATTCCAGGTTGAACGAATTGCTCCAGCCCGAGGACGCCTGATCGCCGTAGAGGTCGTAATTGGGGATGCCTTTGTTGGTGTGCGTGTTCATGAGTTGGCCCGAATTGTCCAATTCTTGGGTGGAATCGTCAAACACGGCACCAGGCGGACTCTCCACAATCACAGGCATTGAGCAACAGGAGACACCATGATGCATTCACAACATTGGCTGGGCTTGCAAGGCAAGGTCTGCGCCGTCACAGGGGCGGCCAGCGGCATCGGTGCCGAAGTGGCGCGTCAGCTGGCTCAAGCCGGGGCCAAAGTGGCCTTGCTGGACCGCAACGCAGCGGGGTGCGCTGATATTGCCAGTGAATTGACTTCGCAAGGCGCCCAAGTGCTGGTGGTGCCTTGCGACATTGCGGATGAGCCGCAAACCCTGGCGGCGGCCAAAGCTGTCGAGCAGCAGTGGGGCCAGTGCAACGCCTTGATCAACAACGCCGGCATGCTGCGTCCGGGTAGCCTGGAAGATGTGTCCATGGAAGACTGGAATGCTGTGCTGTCCGTCAATTTGACCGGTTATTTGCTGTGCGCGCGTGCTTTCAAATCCATGTTGGTGAAGACCAAGGGGTCGGTGGTGAACGTCGCGTCCATTTCAGGCCTGTTTCCGCAGTCGCACAGTGGTGCTTACAGCGCCGGCAAGGCGGGTGTCTTGCTGCTCTCTCGCCAGCTGGCTGCCGAGTGGGGGCCGCAAGGGGTGCGCAGCAATGCGATTTGTCCCGGCATGATCCGCACCGCCTTGTCTGCCAAGTTTTACGAGGAGCCTGGCTTTGAAGCCAAACGGGCTGCAGTGACGGCCAGTCGCCGCATTGGTGAGCCGGTGGACATTGCCAATGTGGCCTTGTTCCTGGCCAGTGATCGTTCGGGCTATGTCAACGGCGCCGAAATTTCGGTGGATGGTGGCATGTCGTCCATGTTGATGGACATGGTCCCTCGCCCCGGCTACAACCAAACCCAATGACTGGAGACAAACAATGGATCAGACATTTGATGTGATCGTGGTCGGCTCGGGTGCTGCTGGCTTGACCTGTGCCATCACCGCCAAGAAGCGCGGACTGAAAGTTTGCGTGCTCGAAAAAGAAGCGGTGTTTGGCGGCACCACGGCGTTGTCGGGAGGTGTGCTGTGGATTCCACTGAGTGCGCATGGCCGCAAGCAAAACTCGCAGGATTCGGTAAAGGCCGTCCATGCCTACATGATGAACGAGACCGGGCGTTTTTACGATGAAAAGGCGGTGCAGGCCTTCATCGACAACGGCCCCAAGATGGTGGACATGCTCGAAAAAGAAACCGCCATGCAGTTCGTGCCTACCCTGTATCCGGACTATCACCCGGACGTGGCGGGCGGGGTGGACATCGGTCGCTCCATCCTGGCCAAACCGTATGACATTCGGGGTTTGGGCAAAGACATGGCTCGCCTCAAGTTGCCGCTCAAGACCATCACCTTCATGGGCATGATGTTCAATTCATCCAATGCCGATCTGAAACACTTTTTCAGAGCCACCAAGTCCTTGACGTCTGCGGTGTACGTGGCCCGCCGGTTGGTCAATCACCTGCGTGAATTGCTGCTGTACCGTCGTGCCATACAGGTCACCAGCGGCAATGCACTGGCCGCGCGGCTGGCGCAGTCTGCGCTGGATCTTGGCATTCCGATTCTGACGTCGCACAAAGTGATGGGGCTGGAGCAAAGCGATGGCCGCATCACGGGGGTGCAGGTTGAGTTGGCAGATGGCCAAAAAGTACAGATGCATGCCCAGCGTGCCGTGGTGCTGGCCAGTGGCGGTTTCCCGCACGACCTCAAGCGTATCGCCCAGGCCTACCCCCATGCGCACCGTGGGCACACACACCTTTCGCCTACCCCGGTGAGCAACACGGGCGATGGCGCCAATATGGCCGAGCAGGCCGGTGGCGTGGTGGATATTCGCTTTGAGAACAGTGCGGCCTGGATGCCTGTGACGCCAGTGGATTTTGGCGGTGGCGAGATCGGTGTGTTTCCGCATTTGCTGGACCGCTACAAGCCCGGTGTGATTGGTGTGCTGAGCAACGGTCGTCGCTTTACCAACGAATCCAATTCGTACCACGATGTGGGGCTGGCCATGATCGAGGCCTGCAAAGACATGGATGAGACGGCCATGTGGCTGGTGTGCGACAAGCAGACCCTGGGCAAATACGGCTTGGGCTATGTCAAGCCTGCACCGCTGCCCATCGGACCGTTCTTGCGCAATGGTTATTTGCTCGAGGGCAAGACACTCGCCGAGCTGGCGCACAAAGCAGGCATTGACGCACAAGCCCTGCAAGCTACGGTGGAGGCCTACAACGTGCACGCAGAGCGCGGGGAAGACCCCGAATTTGGTCGCGGTCGCACCAGTTTTAACCGCTACCTGGCCGATCCCGACCACAAACCTAACCCCTGTGTGGCCCCGGTTCGAAAAGGACCGTTTTATGCGATCAAGGTCATCATGGGCGATTTGGGCACCTTCGACGGCATTCAGACCAACGTACAGGGCCAGGTGTTGCGCCGCGATGGCTCGGTCATCGAAGGGCTGTATGCAGCCGGCAATGACCGCGCCAGCATCATGGGTGGAAACTACCCCGGGGCAGGTATCACGCACGGACCTAATATGACCTTTGCTTACGTCAGCGCCAATCACATTGCAGATCAGGCAGGAGTGTGAACATGAACAGAACAGATGTACTCAAGCGTCCCTTGGTGGACCACCGCATCTACACCATCCGTTTGCGCAAGATGCCGGAGTTTCTGGAGGTGTTCAACCGTTTGGCGATGCCGATCCTCATGCAGACCTTGGAACACCCCGTGGGCTTTTATGTCAGCCAGGTCGGCCCGCTCAACCAGTTTGTGCACCTGTGGAGTTACGAAAGCCTGGCCGATTACGAACGCCGGTGCATGGCCCGCGATACGCACCCAGACTTTGCCGCCTACCTCAAGGCCTCGGAGCACCTCATCGAAGCGCAGGAGACCCGGCTGATCAAGGCGCTGGACATGCCGGGCTGGCAGGCGCCCTGACGCGAAATTTCAGATCAGATTGCGCAGGGCTTTGGCAGCATCTTGCAAGACCGGCAGAATGCGCTTAACCGCGTGTTCGACATCTTCGTTGTTGATCGGCATGGTCACGCCCATGGCGCCGTGCACGGCGTTGTTGCGATCCAGCAGGGGCACGGCAATACCGCGGTAGTTGAGTTCAAGCTGCTGCTCGGAAAGGGACCAGCCCTGGCGCCGGAACTGCTGCAGGTCTGCATGCAGCTTGGACTTGTCGGCCACGGTGTAGGGTGTGTAGGCGCGCAACTCGTGCTGTGCCAGCCACTGGGACGTCACGGCAGGATCCAGCGCAGACATGATGGCCATGCCTGCTGCGGTGACTTGCGCCTGAATGCGGGCACCGGGCATGTAGCCCGATGTCATGTGCCGGTGGTTGCTACTGCGGGCTACAAACACTGTTTCGGCACCATCCAGAATGGCCAAATAGGCGATCTCGTCTGTGCCATTGGTGATGCGCTGCAAATACGGTTGCACCAATCGGGGCAGACGCGCGGACTCCAGATAAGCATGCCCGAGCTTGAGGATGCGCGGCATCAACCAAAACAGCTTGCCGTCGGTTCCTGCATAGCCCATGTGCACAAGGGTCTTGAGGTAACGGCTCGCGGCGGTCCGCGTCATGGCGCAACGCTGGCCAGCCTGGGTCGCGGTCAGGCGAGGGTGGTCGGCATCAAAGGCTTCGATGATGGCCAGACCTTTTTCCAGGCCGGCGATCCAGTCCTTGCGGTCCAAGGCTGAGGTCTCTTGGCTAGGGTGGTACATACCTCGAATTATGCTCAAGTGTGGATTGAACTGCGGCGCGAATCATCAAATGCTTTTAAGATCGAGCCATGCAAACACGACAACTTGGACCCTTCTGCGTCAGCGCCATTGGCCTGGGCTGCATGAACCTGAGCCATGCATATGGCGCTCCCGTCTCGCGCGAACAAGGCGAGCGTGTGCTGCTCGCGGCGCTGGACGCAGGTGTGACGTTTTTTGATACTGCTGCACTTTATGGTTTTGGGGCTAACGAGACCTTGGTGGGCGAGGTGTTGAAGCCTCACCGTAACAAGTTCATTCTGGCCAGCAAATGCGGCATGCAAGGCGTGGACAAGGGCGATGGCACCAAGGTACGTGTGATTGATGGCCGCCCTGCCACGATCCGTCAGACCTGCGAAGACGCACTTCGACGCTTGCAGACCGATGTGATCGACCTGTACTACCTGCACCGTTGGGACAAACAAGTGCCCATCGAAGAGAGCGTAGGGGCCCTGGCCGATCTGGTGCGTGCGGGCAAGATTCGCACCATTGGCTTGTCCGAAGTCTCTGCCACCACTCTGCGCAGGGCGCATGCGGAGCATCCGATCACTGCTTTGCAGACGGAGTATTCCCTGTGGACGCGCAACCCCGAAATTGCGGTGCTGCAAGCCTGCCGAGAGTTGGGGGTGACTTTTGTGCCCTTCAGTCCAGTGGCGCGTGGCTTTTTGTGTGGTCCGCTGGACATTGCCGGCTTTGACGCCAAGGACATCCGCCGCACCATGCCGCGCTTTGCGCCAGACAACTACACCGCCAACCTCAAGCTGCTGCCTGCCTACAACGCGCTGGCGCAGGAGGCCAGTTGCAGCCCGTCGCAATTGGCACTGGCCTGGTTGCTGCACAAGGGCGAGGATCTGATTCCTATCCCCGGCACCACCTCGGTCGAGCATTTGCTCGACGACCTGGGGGCAGTGGATGTGAGGTTGTCTGCAGAGTTGATGGCTCGCGCTGAAGCCCTCATCAATGAGCGAACAGTCAAAGGCGACCGCTACAACGCACAGGCCAACAGCGAGGTGGATACCGAGGTGTTTTACTGAGGCTCAAACCTCAGCACATTTTTTGGCCACGTCATTCATGCCATCGCGTTCCACGGGAAAGAATCCAGGCATGTTGTATTTGTTGAAATGGCTGTAGCTGGAAAAGGCCATGCTCCAGTCCCCAAACCGTCTCTCGCTGATGGCAGAACGTGACAGCAGCTGAACCTGATGGTGTCGTTCATCCCGGCAAATGCTTTGCCAAAGAGCCTCGATGTTTTCGCGTGGTCCCTCAATACATTGAACAAAAATCTCTTCTGTGTACAGAAGATGGCCTGTGATGTCCAGGCGTTTGTTTTTCTCGCGGCACTGGCTCAGCAGGTTGAAAAGATGCAAGCTACCCAGCTTGTGTGTAGACAGGGATTGATAGACAAGACGTTCAAGCACGACAAACTCACCATAGATACTTTCTTTATTTTGTAATGGCTGGGTTGTCGGAAACTGACATTGCTGCACCATGGCGGTGCATGCAAAAGTGCCTAGCTTGCATCCGGTTGAGCATTAGGGGCAGCCCTCTGAAAAGCCAGCAGCTCCAGACAGGCCTGTTCTACCGCCATGATCAGTGGCCATGGGGTCAGATCCACCTTGAAACGACGTGCGCTCTCGATTTGGGGGATCAAGTAGCAATCGGCCAGGCTGGGGGCGTGGCCATGGCTGAAGCGGCCGCGCTGGGTGTCTGCGGCCAGTAGCGCTTCGTAGGCGTCAAAACCGGCGCTGATCCAGTTTCCGCACCAGGCATTGATCGCATCGTCATCGGCGCCAAAAGTGTGGCGCAGGTATTCCAGAATGCGCCGGTTGTTGATCGGGTGAATATCGCAACCCACGATGGCGGCGAGGGCCCGCACTTTTGCGCGTTCTACTGCGTCACGCGGCAGCAGAGGCGGTTCGGGGTATTGTTCTTCCAGCCATTCAATGATGGCTGGAGACTGGATCAGCACCTCGCTGCCTGTATCAAGTGCGGGCACCAGCTGCTGTGGGTTGACCGCCTTGAAGGCGTCTTGCAGGTGTTCTTCCTTGGCCAGGTGCACCGCGATGTATTCGGTACTCAGGCCCTTGAGTTCGAGTGCGATGCGCGTGCGGTGGGAAGTGCCGCTGCGCCAGAAGTTGTAGAGTTTCATGGGACTCATTGTGCAGCAGCCTGCACCTCATCGGGAAGGTGAAGAGGTTGGAATCACGCTTTGCGATACGGCTTGCAGCTGATCGCGTAGCCAGCGGTGCGCCAGGTCTTGCTGATGGCGCTGGTGCCAGACCATGTACATCGGCATGGTGGGGCAAGGCACCGGGACTTCGGCGTCTTGCAGGCCCCGCATCAAGTGCTCGCGCATCAAGCCCGGGACAGTCGTGAGCAGATCGGTGCCGCGGATGAAGCCGGGCAGGCCGGCAAATCCCGGAACCAGCACGCGGAAACGACGTTCGATGCCTTTGCGCAGCAGGTGTTGATCGATATCGAGCGGCCGCTGCGGTGCATACAGAATCGTGACGTGTTCCGCCGCCAGGTAGTCCTTGCGGCTGGTGGGCGCTGCTCGTACTTCGGGGTCGTAGAAGACGCGGTAGCGATCTGCAAACAAACGCTTTTGCACGATATCGGTACCCTCGGGCGGACGGGGACTGATGATGAGCTGGCATTGCTGCTGGCGCAGCATGTCGGGGGTAGGCACATCGGATGCGATGACGCGCAGTGACACGCCCGGCGCCTGCTGGCGAAGACGCTGCATCAACCCAGGCAGCAGCGCATCGCGTTGAAAGTCATTGGCGGCAATGGTGAAAGTGGTTTGCCAGGTGGCTGGATCAAAGTTGTCGCTTTGAGCAAAACGCTCCAGCTCCACCAGCAGTTCGCGTGCACGGTCAGCCAGGGTGAGTGCGCGTGCGGTGGCCACGATGCCACGCCCGGATTTGGTGAACAGCGCATCGTTTGTGATGGCGCGCAGCTTGTCGAGCATATGGCTGACGGCCGATTGCGTCACGCCCAGGCGTTGGGCTGCAGCTGTGACCGAGCCGGTGTCCACCACCGTGACCAACAATCGCAACAAACGGACGTCAAGATCTGACCAATCAAAATGACTCATGAATAACATGATAAATCATCTATTGATTGAATGTGTCATGAAAAGCAAACTCGCACCATTCCAATCGGAGAAGCTGATGCAAAAACGTGAAATTGAAGGCACCACCCCTTTTGATGGGGACTCGGCGCGCAAAGGCTATGCGCTCAACAAAATGTGCTTTTCCTTCAACGATGCAGCCAATCGCGCTGCATTCAAGCAAGACGAAGAAGCCTATATGACCCAGTACAAGCTGACCGACACTCAAAAAGACGCCATCCGTTCGCGCCAGGTGCTGCAGCTGATCGACGCGGGCGGCAACGCCTACTACCTGGCCAAATTTGCGGGCATCTTTGGCTTGGACATGCAAGACATTGGCGCCCAGCAAACCGGCATGAGCAAAGACGAATTCAAAGCCAAGCTGCGCGCTTACGCCTCCAACTGAAAGATCACCATGGCACAACTCATCGGCGGTCTCGCCTCTTCACACATCCCCGCCATTGGCGGCGCAATCCATAAAGGCATCCAGGCCGACCCCTATTGGGCTCCGTTTTTTGCTGGCTACCCGCCGGTGCAAAAGTGGCTGGGCGAGAAAAAGCCCGACGTCGTCGTGATCTTCTACAACGACCATGGCCTGAACTTTTTCCTCGACAAAATGCCCACCTTTGCGGTGGGCGCTGCTGCCCAGTACAACAACGCTGATGAAGGCTGGGGCATTCCCACGCTGCCACCTTTCAAGGGCGAAGTGGATTTGTCTTGGCAGATCATCAACACCTTGGTGGCCAAAGACTTTGACATCGTCACCTGTCAGGAAATGCTGGTCGACCATGCGTGCACCTTGCCACTCAAATTGTTTTGGCCCGAGGGTGAAGCGCCTGTGACCATCGTCCCGATCAACATCAATACGGTCCAATTTCCTTTGCCTTCAGCCAAGCGTTGCTACGCACTTGGCAAAGCCGTGGGCGAAGCGATTGCGGCCTGGGACAGCGACAAAAAAGTCGCCGTGCTGGCCTCCGGCGGCCTGAGCCACCAGTTGGACGGTGAGCGCGCCGGTTTCATCAACAAAGAGTTCGACCTGCAGTTCATGGACAGCCTGGTCAGCAACCCGGAATGGGCGACCCAGTTCAGCAGCCTGGACCTGGTTGAAAAAACCGGCACGCAAGGCGTGGAACTGCTCATGTGGCTGGCCATGCGCGCTGCGCTGTCGGTGGCCGGACCGCGTGTGAAAGAGGTGCACCGCAACTATCACATCCCGATTTCCAACACGGCGACCGGCTTGATGGTGTTTGAAGCAGCCTGAGTGTTCAGGCTTACTTGGCGTTGGCCTTCATGAGCTCGTCCTTGAGCTCTTTCATGCGCTGCTGCAGCGGGCCGAACGGTCCGTACTTGTGTTGCTCGGCGCTCATGCCGGTCACGTAGGGGCCGAAGGCCGCGTCCACCGGTTTGTTCCAACGTGCGGGGAAGTCGCGCTCCAGGTGCGGCTTGACCTTGCGTGGCTTGCTCAGCACAAACGATGCCACATCGTAGGCCTCGTCGTCGCTCAGCTGGGGCTGGCCGTGGGCAGCGCCCAGCGGCATGTTGGTCTTGATGAAGGCTGAGGCCGTGAGCAGGCGGTTCATGCCTGCGCCGGTGTTGAAAGTGTCATTGCCCCACAGCGGCGGGAAGGCATAGCCCGTGGCGCTGCCCACCGGGCCATTGCGTGTGCCTTGACCTTCAGCGCCGTGGCAGCTGGCGCATTTCTCGGCGTAGACCTTGCCGCCCGCTACGGTGTCGGCTTTGCGGTCAGGGGCCTTGAAGGGGGGCAGCCCCTGGCCTTGCACCTTGGCAGCCACGGGCACATCCCTGGACAGGAAGTGCATATAGGTCACAAAGGCCTTCATTTCGCGGCTGTCCAGAGGCAGGGGCTTGCCGGCCATACTGCGTTCCATGCAGCCGTTCACGCGTTCTTCGATGGTGCTGACCTCGTCTTCACGGCCTCGGTACTGCGGAAAGGTGGCGTGTGTGCCCACCCAAGGCATGGCAAAGGGCTTGGTGCCATTGGCTTCGTGGCACGACACGCAGGCCAGGTTGTTGCCGGCGTAGCGCATTTTGGGGTTTTTCACCTCGGGGCCGATGTGGGCGAAGGTGCGCTCGCTCAGTTCCTTGCCGTACTTGACGAGCTTGCCGTAGGGGTCGTCGGGCAGGTTGGTGGTGTCATAGGTTTCGGGGGCGGCAATGGCCCAGGCTTTTTGAGGAGCCGGTGCGGGTGCTTGTGCGGTCTGGGCCCAGGCATGGGGAATGGCGGCAGCTGCGATCAGGCCGAGGAGAAGAGGCGACTTCATGGGTAACTCCGATTTCACGAACGTCGGGAAGACATCTCCCGACCGTAGATCAGCTTATGGTTTCTATATTTGCAGCGACTGATAAATCTCAATGTGGATGGGCTGAATGTGAAGGACTTGTTTTGGGTCAAGGACTGGCTAGAATTCACCGACCGCCCGGTTGGTTAATTTGGGCAACAGATTGCACACATTTCGGAGACCCCATGACCGCAGTTCTTCAGAGTTTCATCGCCGGCCGCTGGATCGGCCAGCAAGCCGCCCAGTCACTGCGCAGCGCCATCAACGGCCAGACGGTGGCCGCGGCTCACGCCGAAGCGCTCGACTTTGGCGAGGCCGTGCACTACGCCCGCACCGTGGGCCTGCCCAACCTGCTCAAGCTGGACTTTCAGGAGCGCGCCCAGCGCCTAAAGGCCTTGGCCAAGTACCTGGGTGAGCACAAGGAAGCGCTGTACGCGATCTCATCCCACACCGGCGCCACGCGGGCCGACAGCTGGGTGGACATTGAAGGCGGCGCGGGCACGCTGTTCGCCTATTCGAGCATGGGCAGCAACGAGCTGCCCAGCGGCAACCTGATCCACGAAGGTCCGGCGTTCCCGCTGGGCAAGAAGGGCGGCTTTGCGGGCACGCACATCCTGGTGCCGCGTGGTGGCATTGCGGTGCACATCAATGCTTTCAATTTCCCCATCTGGGGCTTGCTCGAAAAATTCGCCCCCAGCTTTCTGGCGGGCATGCCCAGTATCGGCAAACCCGCTTCGTCCACCAGCTACCTGACCGAGGCCATGGTGCGTCTGGTCGAGCAATCGGGCATCCTGCCTGCGGGCAGCCTGCAACTGGTGATCGGCTCCACGGGTGACCTGCTGGACCGCCTCAACGGCCAGGACGTGGTGACCTTCACCGGCTCGGCCGACACCGCCGCCAAGCTGCGCGTGCACCCCAATGTGGTCAAGCACAGCATCCCCTTCAACGCCGAAGCCGACTCGCTCAACTGCGCCGTCCTCGCACCCGATGTGACACCCGACGACGAAGAGTTCGACATCTTCGTCAAGGAAGTGGCGCGCGAGATGACCGTCAAGGCGGGCCAGAAGTGCACCGCGATCCGCCGCGCCATCGTGCCGCGCCAGCACCTCGACGCCGTGGCTGAAAAGCTCCAGGCCCGCCTGGCCAAGGTGGTGGTGGGTGACCCTTCGGTGGAGGGCGTGAAGATGGGCGCACTGGCCTCTCATTCGCAGCAGACCGATGTGGCCGAGCGCGTGGCACTGCTGCGCCAGAGCGCCGAGCTGGTGTTTGGTGGTGGTGCCGATTTCAAGCCGGTGGGGCAGGGCGTCGAAGGCGGTGCCTTCTTCCAGCCCACGCTGCTGCTGTGCCAAAAGCCTTTGCAAACCGACAGCGTGCACGATGTCGAAGCCTTCGGCCCGGTCAGCACGCTCATGCCCTATGACGGCATTGACGAAGCCCTGCAACTGGCCGCACGCGGCCAGGGCAGCCTGGTGGGCACGCTGGTCACCAAAGATCCGCAAGTGGCCGCCCGTATCATTCCGGTCGCCGCCGCTTTGCATGGCCGCCTGCACATCCTCGACCGCGAAGCGGCGGTCGAATCGACCGGCCACGGCTCGCCGCTGCCACCGCTCAAGCACGGTGGCCCGGGGCGTGCGGGTGGTGGTGAAGAACTCGGCGGCATCCGCGCCGTCAAGCACCTGATGCAGCGCACCGCGCTGCAAGGCTCGCCCACCATGATCGCCGCCGTCACGGGCGAATACATGCGTGGTGCCCAACTGATCGAGACCGAAGTTCACCCCTTCCGCCGCTACTTTGAAGACCTGCAAATTGGCGAGAGCCTGCTCACGCACCGCCGCACCGTCAGCGAAGCCGACATCGTCAGTTTCGGTGGCCTCTCTGGCGATTATTTCTACATGCACTTCGACGAGATCGCCGCCAAGGACTCGCCGTTTGGCAAGCGCATCGCGCACGGCTACTTTGTGCTGTCGGCAGCGGCCGGCCTGTTCGTGTCGCCCGCGCCCGGCCCGGTGCTGGCCAATTACGGCCTGGACACGCTGCGCTTCGTCAAGCCCGTGGGCATTGGCGATACGATCCGTGCCCGCCTGACGGCCAAACGCAAGATCGACCGCAACAAGAAAGACGCCAACGGCGTGGGCCAGGGCGTGGTGGCCTGGGATGTGGAAGTCACCAACCAAAACGACGAACTGGTGGCCAGCTACGATATCCTCACACTGGTGGCCAAGAGGGGCTGAAACTGACAGGAGGGCAGGCATGAACTGGTACGACAGGGTGGTCCTGCCCTGGATGATTGACATCGCTTGCGGCCTGCCCATGGTCCAAGCCAAACGCCAGTCGCTGGTGCCGCTGGCACGTGGTCGTGTGCTGGAAATTGGCATGGGTACCGGACGCAACCTGCCTTTTTATGACCGCTCGCGGCTCACGCAGCTGGTTGGCGTGGATCCCGCCTTGCAAATGCACAGCCTGGCCAAAAGGCGAAGCCAGCAGGCGGGCTTGTCAGTCGAGCTGATGGGGCTTTCAGCCGAGAAGCTCCCGGTGCCTGACGACAGCTTTGACACGGTCGTGTGCACCTACACCTTGTGCAGCATCCCGGACCCCGCGGCCGCATTGCACGAGGTGCAGCGTGTGCTCAAGCCCGGTGGTCAGTTGCTGTTTTGCGAGCATGGCCGCTCGCCCGATGCTGCGGTGGCCAAATGGCAAGACCGTCTGCAGCCCCTGTGGATGCCGTTGGCGGGTGGCTGCCACCTGGACCGCGATGTGCCCTTGCTCTTGCGTGATGCGGGCTTGCAAGTGAATCTGCAGCAGGGCTATACCGCGGGCCCCCGGCCTTTGACCTATCACTATTGGGGGCAGGCCCACAAAACGGCTTGAGCACACCTTCCCTTCAGGCATGAAAAAGGCTCCCCGAGGGGAGCCTTTTGTTTGCGGGGTGCGCAGGATCAGTTGGAATCCATGAAGCTGCGCAGTTTGTCGCTGCGGCTGGGGTGCTTGAGCTTACGCAGTGCCTTGGCTTCGATCTGACGGATGCGCTCGCGCGTCACGTCAAACTGCTTGCCCACTTCTTCCAGGGTGTGGTCAGTGGACATTTCAATGCCGAAGCGCATGCGCAGCACCTTGGCTTCGCGGGGCGTGAGGCTGTCCAGGATGTCTTTGACCACATCGCGCAGGCCCGCTTGCAGCGCCGCTTCCACAGGCGCGGTGTGGATGGTGTCCTCGATGAAATCGCCCAGGTGCGAATCATCGTCGTCGCCGATGGGGGTTTCCATCGAGATCGGCTCCTTGGCAATTTTCATGATCTTGCGGATCTTGTCCTCGGGCATTTCCATCTTCTCGGCCAGGATCGAGGCATCGGGCTCAAAGCCGAATTCCTGCAAGTGCTGACGCGAGATACGGTTCATCTTGTTGATGGTCTCGATCATGTGCACCGGAATGCGGATCGTGCGGGCCTGATCCGCGATCGAGCGGGTGATGGCCTGACGGATCCACCAGGTGGCATAAGTCGAGAACTTGTAGCCACGGCGGTATTCGAACTTGTCCACCGCCTTCATCAGACCAATGTTGCCTTCCTGAATGAGGTCCAGGAACTGCAGGCCACGGTTGGTGTACTTCTTGGCAATCGAGATCACCAGGCGCAAGTTGGCCTCGATCATCTCTTTCTTGGCGTCGCGGCTGGCACGTTCGCCAGCGTTCATGCGCTTGTTGATGTCCTTGAGCTCTTCCAGCGGCACCACCACGTTGGCTTGCAGGTCGATCAGCTTTTGCTGGATGTCCTGCACGGGCGGGATGTTGCGGCCCATGACGCTTGCCCAAGCCTTGCTTGAGGCAGCCTGTTTCTCGATCCACTGCAAATTGAGCAGTTGTGAAGCGACGCGGTTACCGTTTTTGTCGCGACCGCTGAACTCGGCCACGAACTGGTCTTGCGGGTAGCCACACTTGTCCACGATGATTCGGCGCAACTCGCGCTCCTTGACGCGAATGTCTTCCACCTGGCCACGCACCATATCGCACAGCTGCTCGATGGTTTTGGCGGTAAAGCGGATGGTCATCAACTCTGCGGACAGGGCAGATTGGGCTTTTTGGTAGTTGGGGGTGCCCCAGCCGTCCTTGTCGTAGACCTTGTGCACTTTCTCGAACAGCTGTGCAATGCGATCGAAGCGTTCAAGAGCCTGGTTCTTGAGTTCTTCGAGCTTCTTGGTCAGAGCCTTGGAGCCGCCTTTGCCATCGTCGTCATCAGCCTCGTCGAATTCGTCGAAGTCTTCTTCGGCCACGTAGTCGTCAGCTTCGCCGCTGTTGACAAAGCCGTCCACGATGGTGGAGATGACGATTTTTCCTTCGCGGATCTCATTGGCCAGACGCAGGATTTCGGCGATGGTGGCAGGCGAGCCGCTGATCGCCTCCATCATGTCCATCAAGCCGCCTTCGATACGCTTGGCGATTTCAATTTCGCCCTCGCGAGTCAGCAGTTCGACCGTCCCCATTTCGCGCATGTACATGCGCACCGGGTCGGTGGTGCGGCCGAATTCACTGTCCACCGTGGACAGGGCGGCTTCAGCTTCCTCCTCGGCTTCTTCTTCGGTGGCTGCAGTCGAGCCATTGCCAGCCAGCAGCAGGGTTTCGGCGTCCGGAGTTTGTTCGTAAACCGCCACACCCATGTCGTTGAGCATGCTGATCACGACTTCCAGCGTTTCAGCATCGACCAGTTTGTCGGGCAAGTGGTCGGAAATTTCGCCGTGGGTCAGGTAGCCACGGGTCTTGCCCAGTTTGATCAGGGTTTTCAGACGCTGGCGACGCTTGGCCATGTCTTCCTCGGACAGGACAGTTTCGTCCAGACCGAATTCCTTCATCAAGGCACGCTCTTTGGCCTTGCTGAGTTTCATGCGCAGGGGCTTGACCTTTTCACCAGGCGCTTCAGCAACCGCAGGTTCTTCGCCCTCCAGGTCTGCTTCGATATCCGACAGGTCTTCGTCTTCAGAGACGGGCGCGCCGGCTTTGGGTTTGCGACCGCGTTTGGCTGGCGCTTTGGCTGCAGCCTTTTTCTCCGGTGGTGTGGTCTTGGCGGCTTTGGCAGGCTTGTCTTCTGCGGCAGCCTTGGCTTTTGTGGCCTTCTTCACTTCGGCTTCGGCGGCCTTGGCTTTGGTGGTTTTCTTTTCTTCAGCGGCTTTGCTGGTGGTTTTTTTCGCGGCGGGCACGGATGCTACTTTCTTGGTGCTTGTTTTAGCAGGGCTCGCGACGGGTTTGGCTTTGCTTGCTGGCTTGGCGCTGGCTTTTGGGGCAGCGACCTTGACGGCAGGCTTGGCAGCCGGTTTGGCTGCAGCCTTCTTGGCTACAGGCTTGGTTTTGGCAGTGCTCTGGACGGACTTCTTCGGCTTTTGTGCGGGCATGCAAACACCTCAATACAACAATCGGACAAAGGAAAACACGGACACAGTCAGCGCCAATACAACCCGGCGCGGGCTAGACGTTAGATACAGACATACAGCCCTTAAATAGGGCGTTTGGCTGCGAAGGCAAGGGGGAGGGCGATCATTTGGAGTGCAGTCCTTGCGAATATTTGGCCTGCCCAAGGGGGCTGCGCACTGTGGCGTTGGCCGGCTCGGAGGTGCTGCTGTCGCTCTTGCCAGAAGGTTGGATTATACCCAATGGCAAATTCACGCCGTGCGGGGCGGTCGAATCGCGTTTTTGGGGCGGAAGGCCTTGCACACGTCTTCGCGGGTTTCGATATAGGGCCCGCCGATCAGGTCCACGCAGTAGGGCACAGCTGCAAAAATACCGTGTACCACTGATGTGCCGCTCTCGTCCTTGAGGCCTTCCAGGGTTTCTGCAATCGATTTGGGTTGACCGGGCAGGTTGATGATCAGGCTGTTGCCTCGAATCACCGCTACCTGACGCGAGAGGATGGCCGTGGGCACAAAGCGCAGGCTGATCTGGCGCATTTGTTCGCCAAAACCGGGCATTTCCTTGTCGGCCACGGCCAGGGTGGCCTCAGGCGTCACGTCGCGTTTGGCGGGGCCAGTGCCGCCTGTGGTCAGCACGAGGGCGCAACCGGCGTCTACCATCTCGATCAAGGCCGCACTGATGGTGTCTTTTTCGTCCGCAATCAAACGTGGCTCGAACTCGATCGGGTTGAGCAAGGCCTTGTTCAGCCATTCCTGCAGTGCGGGAAGCCCCTTGTCTTCATAAACGCCGCTACTGGCGCGGTCGCTGATGGAGACGATACCGATCTTGATGGTGTCGTGCATGGGGGCGTTACTCATCGTGGTCTTCTTCGCTGGTGTCGTCAGGGCTGGCCTCGCTTTTGAGCGTGGCTTTGACGAGTTGGAATATTTCGCGGTAGGCACGGCCTTGTCGTGGGGCCAAGCCTTGGGAAACGGCGGCTTTGTCGGGTGGCGGCGCATCCTTGCGGGCCTGGCGCACCAGGGCGCGCAGCTGCTGGATGTCGGTGCCAGGATGCTGGGCAATCCACTCCTGGACTGCGTCGTCGTTGTCGATCAGCCGGTCACGCCACTGCTCGGCCAGGTGCAGCTGCTCGGTGTCGTAGCTGTGGCCCAGGCGCTGCAGCTCCAGCGCGTGGCGCACGGCGTCCAGCGTTTCGGGGTCTTGCAGGCGCATGAGCTTGCCGATGAACTGCATCTGTCGGCGTTTGCCTTCGAAATTGGTGATGCGTTTGGCGTCAGCCAGGGCTTCGGCCAGCTTGTCGGTCAAGGGCAGGGGCTTGAACAAGTCGCTGCGCAGGGTCAGCAGGGCTTCGCCCAGCTCTTGCAGCTCTTCGCTTTCGCGTTTGGCGTCGGTTTTGCTGGTGGACTGGCCCCACTTCATGGCCAGCTTGAGCTCTTGGTCCAGTTCGCTACCTTCGGCCACGAAGTGGCCTTTGACGAAATAGCCTTTTTTGGGTTTACGGGACATGGGTCAGGTCATTGGCCTTGGCGGCCATCTTCAATAGGTGCTGGCAAGTATCATAGCTGCCACCATGAGCAAGACCACAAAAAACTCCACTTCATCCATCGACCTGCAGCAGTCGGGTTTCAGCTACAGCCGTGAAACCTTTGAACACCTGGTTGACCGTGCTTTGGCCCATGCCAAAAAATTGGGCGCAACCGATGCGGGCGCCGAAGCGTCCGAGGGGTGTGGTCTGAGCGTCTCGGTGCGCAAGGGGGAGCTGGAAAACGTGGAACGCAACCGCGACAAATCACTGGGCGTGACGGTTTATGTGGGCCATCGCCGGGGCAACGCCAGCACGTCAGATTTTTCGCAAGAGGCCATCGAGCGCACGGTGCAGGCCGCGTATGACATTGCCCGCTTTACCGCCGAAGACCCCGTGGCGGGCTTGCCCGACGAGCGCGACATTGAAACCGAGCCGCGCGAGCTGGACCTCTTCCACCCCTGGGCCATCACCAGCGAACAAGCCGCCGAGCTGGCCCTGAAATGCGAGGCCGCTGCCCTCAAAACCAGCCGCCGCATCACCAACAGCGAGGGCGCAGCGGTGTCAGCCCAGCAAAGCCATTTCTTCAGTGCCCACACGCACGGCTTTCGCGGTGGCTACGCCAGCTCGCGCCACAGCATTTCGGTGGCACCCATCGCTTCCTTGCCGGGTCGCCATGCCGAAATGCAGCGCGATGCCTGGTACTCGTCCATGCGCGCCCCGGAGGAACTGGCCTCGCCCGAGGCTGTGGGCCGCTACGCCGCCGAGCGTGCGCTCTCGCGCCTGGGCGCTCGCAAGATCCCGACCACCGAATGCCCGGTGCTGTTTGAGTCCACGGTGGCCGCTGGCCTGCTGGGCGGGTTTGTCCAGGGCGTGAGCGGCGGTGCGTTGTACCGCAAAAGCAGTTTTCTGGTGGACTCGCTGGGCAAACAAGTTTTTCCCAAGCACATCCACATTCACGAGGATCCCTACCTGCTGCGTGGCAAGGGCAGTTCGCCGTTTGACGACGAGGGCGTGCGCTCGGCGCCGCGCGATGTGGTGGCCGACGGCAAAGTGGAGGGCTACTTCCTGTCGAGCTATTCGGCCCGCAAGCTGGGCATGCGCACCACGGGCAACGCAGGAGGCTCGCACAACCTCACGCTCACATCGCGCCTGACCCGCCCTGGCGACGACCTCGACGAGATGCTGCGCAAACTGGGCGCTGGCCTGTTCGTCATTGAGCTGATGGGCCAGGGCGTGAACTACGTGACCGGCGACTACTCACGTGGCGCCAGTGGCTTCTGGGTCGAAAACGGCCAGATCGCCTTTCCGGTGCAGGAGATCACCATCGCTGGCAACCTCAAAGACATGTTCATGGGCATCCAGGCCGTTGGCGCCGATGTCTACAACATGGGCGCCAAGAGCATTGGCTCGGTGCTGATCAACAAGATGAAGGTGGCGGGGAGTTGATCAGCCCGCCAGTGCTGCCTTCACTGCCGCCGACACTTCGCCCATGTCGGCTTTGCCGGCCAGCTTGGCTTTGACGGCACCCATCACCTTGCCCATATCACCAGGTCCTTTGGCACCGATTTCGGCCACGATAGCCCGGACCTCGGCGGCCACTTCTTCGGCCGACAGGCGCGCGGGCAGGTAAACCTGCAGCACGGCCATTTCGGCCTTTTCCTTGTCGGCCAGGTCCTGGCGGCCAGCGCCTTCAAAGGCGGCAATCGAGTCCTTGCGCTGCTTGATCAGCTTGTCGACGATGGCGACCACACCGGCGTCGTCAAGGGTGATGCGCTCGTCCACTTCTTTTTGTTTCATGGCTGCCTGCAGCAGACGAATCGTGCCCAGGCGCTCGCTGTCTTTGGCGCGCATGGCGGTCTTCATGTCTTCGGTGATCTGGTCTTTCAGGCTCATGGTGAGTCTCCTGTCAAAAATGGGGAGGGCAGAAACAACAAAGCCCGCTTGAGCGTCCTCGAAAGCGGGCTTGTGCGAAGACCCGCAGGTCTTGCAAGAAGTGCTTAGTACAGCTTCTTGGGCAGCTGCATGCTGCGCACGCGCTTGTAATGACGCTTGACGGCGGCAGCCTTCTTGCGCTTGCGCTCGGTGGTGGGCTTTTCGTAGAACTCGCGGGCACGCAGGTCGGTCAGCAGGCCCAGTTTTTCGATGGTGCGCTTGAAGCGACGCAGGGCAACGTCAAACGGCTCGTTTTCTTTAACACGGATGGTGGTCATTGACTCAATTTTCCAAATTGTGCCGGTCGCAAGTAACAGGGAAGATCGGGCCCTGACACTCCGATACCGGCTGTTTTCCCGTCACAGAACTAGTATTTGGCAGACGGGGTTTTGCCAGCAAAGACCGCCATTATAACGCGATCACGCGCGAGTGGCCAAGGCTTGCGCACAGGCGTAAGCGCTGGCCCAGGCCCACTGGAAGTTGTAGCCGCCCAGCCAGCCCGTCACATCCACCACTTCGCCAATGAAGTACAGCCCCGGTTGTTTGGATTCCATGGTTTGGGAGGACAGGTCGCGTGTGTCCACGCCACCCAAGGTGACTTCGGCTTTTTGATAACCCTCGCTGCCGGTAGGCGTCAGACTCCAGCTCGACAAGGCTTGTGCCAGCTTGTTGAGGGACTTGTCCGGGACTTCTGCAGAGGTGCGCTGCAAAGCCGGATCCTGGCTGACCCAAGCCTCGGCCAGGCGGCTGGGCACCAGTTGACCGAGTTCGTTGACCAGCAATTTCTTGGAGCGTTGTTTGGCGTCTTGCAGACGTGAGGGCAAGTCGACTTCGGGGGCCAGGTTCAGGCGTATGGGCTGCCCATCCTGCCAGTAACTGGAAATTTGCAGCACTGCAGGGCCCGACAGGCCGCGATGGGTGAAGAGCAAGTCTTCGTCAAAGTGCTGGCGGTGCTTTTTCTCGCCGGTTTCGATGCCCACAGGCAAAGCCAGTCCCGCCAGTTGGGCGTAGGGCGCCCACGCGGCGCCATCAAAGGTCAGCGGGACCAGACCGGGACGGCGCTCGACCAAGCGCAGACCAAACTGCTGTGCCACCTCGTAACCCCAGCCTGTGGCACCCATTTTGGGAATGGACAGACCTCCCGTGGCCACCACCAAGGCACGGGTGCGCACAGGGCCGCGGTCAGTACTGAGTTCATACACGCCGTCGTTGTACTGGACTGTTTGCACGCCGCAGGGTTGCCAGCGGGTCACGCCCCCTGCATCGCATTCGGCCAGCAGCAGACGGATGATGTCGTCGGCAGAATGGTCGCAAAACAGCTGGCCCTTGTGTTTTTCGTGAAAGGCAATGCCGTGTTTTTGGACCAGCTCGATAAAGTCCTGCGGCGTGTAGCGCGACAGGGCAGAACGGCAAAAATGCGGGTTCTGGCCCAGGTAATGTTTGTGGGGAGCGGTGGAGTCCAGGTTGCGGTTGGTGAAGTTGCAACGCCCCCCGCCTGAAATACGCACCTTTTCGGCCACCTTGGTGCTGTGGTCCAGCACCAATACCTTCAGGCCGGCCTGGCCCGCCACGCCAGCGCAAAAAAGGCCGGCAGCGCCGGCCCCGACAATGACCGCATCCCATGTGTTGTTCATGGGGTGCAAGTGTAGGCGAGAGCCTCAGGCTGCGCGTTGATAAGCCGTCGGTGCGGCTTGCCACGCCCGTGCACCTTGCACCACGTCGCCCACCACGATGATGCTGGGGCTTTGCAGGCCTTCACGTGTCATGGTGTCGGTCAGCTGGCCCAATGTGGTCAGGGCTTCGCGTTGATGCGGCAAGCTGGCGTTTTGCACAATCGCCACTGGAGTGCTGGTGGGCAAGCCTTCCAGGAGGCCGTCTTGAATGTGGTGCAGGCTGCTCACGCCCATGTAGATCACCAGTGTGAGCTTGGCTTGATGCGCAGTGTGGGCGAGCGCAGCCCAGTCGGTGCCTGCATCGCCTGGTTTGGCATGGCCGGTGACGAACACCACGCCATGCGCCCGATCGCGGTGGGTGAGCGGTGCGCCCAAGCTGGACAAGCCGGCCAGACCGGATGTGATGCCGTTGATGACCTCGACCTCAATGCCCTCTTCGCGCAGGTGTTCCACCTCTTCACCACCACGCCCAAAAATGAAGGGGTCGCCACCCTTGAGGCGAACCACGGTTTCGCCTTCGCGCACGGCTTGCACCATCAGCTTGTGGATGAAGGCCTGAGGCGTGCTGGCGCAGCCGCCGCGTTTACCCACATGAATGATGCGGGCGTCGGGTTTGGCGTGTTCCAGCACAGCGTCGTTGACCAGGTCGTCCACCAGCAGCACGGTGGCGCCGGCAATGGCTTTGGCAGCTTTGAGGGTCAGCAGCTCCGGGTCGCCGGGGCCGGCGCCCACCAGGGTGCAACGAGGAAGGGGGATCGGGTTCATGTCAGATCGGAAGATGCAATGCTCAGAATTTTCCGATCTAACGAATCACTTTCAAAATACAAATTGGCTATATGTTGAATGAAGCCCAGGGGAGTCAGCTTCAGGCCGGGTCCATGCCGTGTTCTCGCTTGAGTGTGTCGCAGGCGCTTGACTGCCAGAAGGCCAACAGGGCCCGCGCGACCTCGGGGTGCTGGCAGGTGCTGGCTACAGCACCCGAGAAGATGGTGATGATTTCCGTCCCTTTGGGCATACCGCCGATCAGGGTGATGCCATCTACCCCCAGCATTTCGCTGCGCTGCTGAAAGCCAAGCGAGACCTCGCCTTGGGCAACCAGAGCGCCGACAGGGACGCCTGGCTTGGACTGAACCAGTCTGGGCGCCATCTGATCTGCAATGCCCCAACGTTCAAACAACTTGAGAAGTTGCGTGCCGCTGGGCCCGGTGGAGTAGCCTACCGTCGGGGCAGCCAGGACTGCTGCTTTCAGGGCTGCCTCAGTGGCAATGTCTGGCACGGGTTGACCCGCACGCACGGCAACAGCCACATCGGAGACCACCAGGTCGGCGCGGCTGCCTGAAAGCACATGGCCACTGTCCATGAGCTTGTCGATGGCGTTGCTCGCCAAAGCCACAAGATCAAAGGCTTCACCGGCCTGGACCCGTTTGGCAACATCGACACCGCCTGCTGACTCCAGGCTCACGCGTACGCCCGGTGCCTGTTGTGCATAGAGTGTGATCAGGTCAGTCAGCACAGCTTGTGTGGCCATGGACGAAATCAGTCGCAGTGTGGTGCTCATGGGCATTGTCCTCAGGGTGATTGCATCATTATGGCCAGAGCCATCGGGCAGGCCCATGTGCCACTTAAACTAGCTGCTATGCAAATTTTGGGCATTGAATCTTCTTGCGACGAAACCGGGGTGGCGCTGGTGCAGACCGCCGAGCGGGGCTGGCCGCAACTTTTGGCACATGCACTGCATAGCCAAATCTCCATGCATCAGGCTTATGGCGGCGTGGTGCCCGAGCTGGCCAGTCGCGACCATATTCGACGTGTGCTGCCGCTCACGCGCGAGGTGTTGACCAGCGCTGGCCGGACCCTGGCCGATGTGGACGTGGTGGCCTACACGCGAGGGCCTGGCCTGGCCGGGGCTTTGCTGGTGGGCTCGGGTGTTGCCTGTGCGCTGGCTGCAGCGTTGAATAAACCGGTGCTCGGCATCCATCACCTGGAAGGGCATTTGCTCTCGCCATTTTTGAGCGAAGATCCGCCCGAATTTCCTTTTGTTGCGCTGCTGGTGTCGGGTGGTCATACCCAGCTCATGCGCGTGGACGGTGTTGGTCAATACACCTTGTTGGGGGAGACGATTGACGATGCGGCTGGGGAAGCTTTTGACAAGTCGGCCAAGTTGCTGGGCTTGCCCTACCCAGGTGGCCCAGGCTTGTCTCGCCTGGCTGAGCAGGGCAACGCGTCTGCCTACAAATTGCCTAGGCCACTGTTGCACAGTGGTGACTTTGATTTTTCGTTTGCCGGACTCAAAACCGCGGTGCTCACCCAGAGCCAGAAAATTGGCCCGCAGGTGCTGCAAGAAGGCAGCGTCGAGCGAGCAGACTTGGCGGCCAGCACGCAAGCGGCCATCGTCGAGGTGCTCTTGAAAAAGTCCATGTCCGCGCTGGAGCACACAGGCCTCAAGCGACTGGTGGTGGCGGGTGGCGTGGGCGCCAACCGCCGATTGCGCGAACAACTCAATGAAGCTTGCGCCAAGCGCGCAGTGCGTGTGCATTACCCGGAATTGCACTTGTGCACTGATAACGGCGCCATGATTGCCATGGCTGCCGCCATGCGCATGCAAACAGGTTTGGCTACGCCTGAATATGAATACGCGTTCGATGTCAAACCGCGTTGGCCACTGCATCAGCTGGCCTGAAATGATGAGCTGATTTACGCGTCAGCCGTACCTGTTAAACTGCACGCTCCGTCAAGGGCTAAGTCTTTGTTTTTAAATCTAAATTCCATAGGAAATGGATCCATGACCCGTACCGCTACCTTGCGCGTGTTTGCGCGCTTTACGATTGTTTTGCTGGCGTTCTTGACAAACTCAGCAGCCTGGTCTGCCCAGCCCATCAAGCTGGCCTTGATTGAGGGCTTGAGTGGTCCCTTTGGCAACACGGGTGCCGCTGTGGTGCGCAATCTCACCATGGCCATTGAAGAGGTCAATGCAAGTGGGGGTGTGAACACTGCCCAAGGCAAGCGACCGCTGGCGCTGTTGCAGTACGACAGCAAAAGCAACAACGAGGCTGCCTTGACTGCTCTGCAAGCGGCTGTGCAGGATGGTGCCTCCTACATCTTGCAAGGCAACTCCAGCGCCACAGCTACAGCACTGATCGAGGCCATCAACAAGCACAACAAACGCGACCCGCAGCGTCGTGTCCTGTTTTTGAACTACGCTGCGGTCGAACCGTCCTTGACCAATGACCGCTGCAGCTTCTGGCACTTCCGTTTTGATGCGCACGCTGATATGCGCATGACCGCGCTCATGGAGGTGCTGCGTGCGGATCAAGAGGTGCGCTCGGTCTACCTGATCGGTCAGGACTACAGCTTTGGCCGTGCAGTGGTGAGTGAGGCGCGCCGCCAGTTGCAGTCCAAACGCAGCGATGTCCAGGTGGTCGGTGAAGATTTGCATCCCATCGGCAAGATCAAGGACTTTCTGCCCTACATCTCCAAGATCAAGGCCAGCGGCGCACAAGCGGTGATCACGGGCAACTGGGGCAATGACCTCACGTTGCTCGTCAAGGCGGCACGCGACGGGGGTTTTGAGGGCAAGTTCTACACCTTCTACGGCAATGCCTTGGGAGCACCTGCAGCCATTGGCGAGGCGGGTGTGAATCGTGTGGTGGCGGTAGCCGAGTGGATGCCCAATGCTCCTGGTGCAGCGAGCGAGTCTTTTTACAAGCGCTTTCTCAAGCGTTTCCCGGACCCCGCACAAGACTATGCTCATCTGCGCATGCACATGATGATTCAGGCCTTGGCCCGTGCCATTGACAAGGCGGGCTCTACCGATGCGGTGGCTGTGGGCAAGGCTCTTGAAAACGCTCAGACCAGTCTTGCCGGACAAGCCGGCTTCATGCGCGAGCAGGACCACCAGTTTCAACAGCCTTTGATGGTGGCCGTCATGCAACGCAAAGGCACGCCTGGCGTGCCGTTTGGCGTGGAAGGCTCCGATTACGGCTTCAAGATCATCAAGCGTCTGTCGCCCGAGCAGGTGAGCATGCCGACCAACTGCGAGATGCAGCGGCCCTGATCTTTCAGTGCTCACAAAAAAGCCCGCTTGCACCATGCAGCGGGCTTTTTGTTGGACAGTTTAACTTCAGCGGCGACGTGTGCGCGTCAACCAGGCCAACGTAAAAGTCAGCGTCAGTGTGGGCAGTGCGGAGCCCAGTTGTGGGGCCCACTTTGCCACGCTATGGAAGCAGACCACCCCCAGCAGCCACAGGGCTGCGGCGCTCCAGTCGATGGTTTTACCCGAGGTGTCGGCGGTGCAGGAACTGCAGGCCAAACGACCCAGAATCACGCCGTACAACGGCACAAACACGGAACTGAGCATCAGCAAGAAGGGCTCCAGGCTGTGCATCGGCAGCACCATGGCCAGCAGCGTGCTGAGCACGGCCAGGCCCAAGGCCCAGGTCTTGAGGCTGCCGCCCAGCAGGCTTTGGGTGCTGACGCCAGCCGAGTGCACATCGCCATAGGCGTTGTCCAGCTCGTCCAGCAAAATCAGGCCCAAAGCCACCAGGCCGCCTTGGGCCAGCAGCAGTGCGGTGACCATGTCGGTTCCCGGCTCGGACACGCTGACCACCAGCACGCCCAGACCATAGCACCAGATGTTGGCGATGGCGTAGCCCAGCCAGGTGCCGCCAAAAGTGCTGCGGCCACTCTTGCCGTAGCGGGCGTAATCAGCCACCAGAGGTAGCCAGGAAATGGGCATGGCCATGACCAGATCAACGGCCGAAAGCATGCCCATGCCACCGTTTCCAGGGCGTTGCATGAATGCGGCGATGCCTTGCGCATCCAGCTTGTGCCAGAACTGCCAGCTCAGCCACAGCAAAGAGGCGATCACCAGGGGCAGTCCCACACGACTGACAAATTGCCGCACCAGGGTCAGCATGGAAGCGGTCATGAGCAAAGTCAGCAAGCCACCCCATAGCAATGTGGTCAGGACTGGCGACAGGGTGATGCCCCAGATTTTCTGGCCCAGAGCGCCTGTGCCGTCGCGCATGACCACCAGTTCAAAGCTGGTCCAGCCGATCAGTTGAACAATATTGAGGATGACCGGCAGGCGTGCAAAGCTGCTGCCGAAGGTGTGATGCATCAAGCCCGCGCTGGACAAACCGGTGGTGCAGCCGAGCTTGGCGGTCCAGGCCAGCAAGGCAGATCCCAGCACCGAGCCGATCAGGATGGCCAAGATGGCATCTTGTGTGCCCACACTCGGCACCAGATAGGAGCCCACTTGCATGACCAACAGGCCCACGCCCAGGCTGAACCAGAGCGATGCGTGGGACATGCCGGAAAAAACACGCTGATCAGCCCCGATGGGCGTCAGCGAAGCATTGGAAGAAGTATTCATCAGAGGCTTTCGTTGGAGATGTTCAAAGGACGCAGGTGCATGGGCACCGGTGCGCTGAGGTGATTGAGCGGGCCGCTGCCGTGGCCGGTACGTACCGAAGCACCGGATTGCAGCGCCTGTCGGATGTAGCGGTGAGCTTGTGCAATCGCTTCAGGCAAGCTGTGACCCAAAGCCAGGTGCGAAGCCATGGCGGACGACAGGGTGCAACCCGTGCCGTGCGTGTTGTGGCTGTGGATGCGGGGGGCCCGCAGCCACTGTGTGTGCCCCGTGCGGGTGATGAACAGGTCACTGACGGTGTCGCCTTGCAGGTGACCGCCTTTGAGCAGCACGGCAGGCGCTCCCATGTCCAGCAGTTGCTGGGCGGCCTGCTGCATGTCGTGCTCGTTGTGCAGCGTGCGGCCCACCAGCAAGCCCGCTTCGTCCAGATTGGGCGTGATGATGTCAACACGTGGGAAGAGCAGTTGCACCAAGGCCTGGATGGCCGGGTTGTCAATCAGCACGGCGCCGCTGGTGGCAACCATGACCGGGTCCAGCACCACGCGGCGCAGCTGGTGTTTGTCGATGGCGTTGGCCATGGCCTGCACGATGTCAGGGCCGTGGAGCATGCCGATCTTGACCGCATCGACGCCGATGTCTTCCACCACAGCATCGATCTGGTCGGTCAGCATTTCTGGGGGGACGGCATGAATGGTTCGCACCCCGGTGGTGTTTTGCGCGGTCAGCGCCGTGATGGCGCTCATGCCGAAACAGCCCAACGCCGACATGGTCTTGAGGTCGGCCTGAATACCGGCGCCACCGCCACTGTCCGAGCCAGCTATGGTCAGCACCCGTGGGTACTGGTGAGTCATTTTGATGTCTGTCATCCACACTCTCCGTGCGAGGCATCACGGGCGCAGGTGAGCAAATGGAACACAGCCGGAGGCCCGGTGTGTACAGCTTCCCTGCGCGAGGATTACCTCAATCAGGTTCAAAGGGACTTTCTCAGTCGGGTCTGTGACGACCCAACACCCCTAGCGAACGCTGCCCCGTCGGCGACCGGGCAGGTGGGTGGATTCTAAAGCAGACCCAGACGCTTGTGCAGCGTGGTCGAGGTGGTGGTGTACTGCAGCAGGGTTTTGTCCTGCGGCCACAGATGGGCGGCTGCGCCAAAAGCTGCGAGCGTGGCTTCGTGAAAACCGCAAAGGATCAGCTTTTTCTTGCCAGGATAGGTGTTGATGTCGCCCACCGCAAAAATGCCCGGAGCGCTGGTGGCAAAGGTTTCGGTGTTGACCTGCAACTGTTTGCGTTCCATGTCCAGCCCCCACTGGGCGACAGGCCCCAGTTTGGGCGACAGGCCCAGGGCCATGACCAGCTGGTCGCAGGGCAAAGCGATTTCTTCGCCTTCGGTGTTCAAGTAGCGAAGGGCGGTCAAACGATCGGCCGTGGTGTCCACTCCCGTGGGTTGGCCAGCGACAAAGCGTATCTGCCCTGCGGCCTGTGCACTCTGGAAGGCCTGTATGCGCTCCGCACTGGCGCTGAAGTGTTCGCGGCGGTGCATCAAGGTGATGCTGGCGGCTTGGCCCAGGGCGTCCAGGCAGGTTTGCAGGGCACTGTCACCATCGCCTGTGACCAACAGGTTCTGGCCTGAAAAGCTGGGGAGTTCTTGTGAACCAAACCACACTTGACGGCCCATGTAAGGCTGCAAGCCTTCTATGGGCAAGCTGCGCGGCACAAAGGCGCCCACGCCAGCAGCAATGAACACGGTTTGGGTGATCCAGCTGGTACCGGTTTGGCTGGTGACGGACCAGCGACCATCGGCGGTGGCTTGAAGGGTTTCAATGGTCTGGCCCAGGTGCAACGTGGGCTTGAAGGGTGCGATCTGCTGCTGCAGGCGCTCGACGAGTTCACGGCCGGTGCACACCGGAATACCGGGGATGTCATAAATGGGCTTGTCGGCATACAGCTCGGCACATTGGCCACCGACATGGGGCAGGGCGTCGACCATGTGGCAGGCGATGCCTTGCAGTCCGAGCTGGAAGGCCTGGAACAGGCCTACCGGGCCTGCCCCGATCACAAGGGCATCGGTGTTGATCGGGGTAGGCATGGGGTGTGTCAGCGGACCAGTTCGGCCAGCTTGCCGGTTTTGTCTTTCCAGTCGTCAGCGTCAGGCAAAGGGGCTTTGCGCTTGGTGATGCTCTTCCAGTTGGGCAGCAGGGCCAGTTCGGCGTTGAGCGCGGTCATGTGCTGCTGGTCCTTGGGCAGGTCTTCTTCGGCAAAGATGGCGTTGGCCGGGCACTCGGGAATGCACACGGCGCAGTCGATGCACTCATCGGGGTCGATGGTCAGAAAGTTCGGGCCTTCGCGGAAGCAATCGACGGGACACACGTCCACACAGTCGGTGTATTTGCAGCGGATACAGTTTTCGGTAACAACGTGGGTCATGTCGAACTCGTTAGGGGGCAAGGCAGGCCGTTCCTGCCGGATGCCGGCGATTTTAATCGGTAAGGTGCAGTTGGGGTTGACGCAAGTCAGTTGACCAGTACCGCACCTGAGGTCTTGTGGCTGGCCGTGTCCACCAGCACCAGCGCGCCCAGGATGCGCGATTGGGCAAAGGGCAGGGTGACCAGGGGTTCCTGCAGGGCCAGGGTGACGTGGCCAATCGCGTTGGGTGCCAGCTCGGTGGCTTCTTCCTCGGCCAGGGTGTTGACGTTCAGGCGGTGCACCACGCGCTGCACCTTGGCCTTGACCCAGCGGTGGCCGTGCAGCGCCCAGTAGACGCGGCCGGGGACCAGAGGTTCGTCGTCCATCCAGGCCACGGTGGTGTTGATGGTGCGTTGGCCTTCCGGCGCACCCTCGGCAGCCAGCAGCCAGTCGCCGCGCGAGACGTCCACCTCGCGGTCCAGCACGATGCCCGCGCTGTGACCCGCGGCCTTGTTTTGCGGCTGGCGCGTGGCCGACAGCACCTGCGAGACCACGGCGGTCTGCCCGCTCGGGAACACTTTGACGGTTTGGCCGGGCGCGATGCTGCCGGTGGCCACGCGGCCCCAGAACACGCGGCGGCCCTGGGTGGTCACGCCGGAGTCGTGGAACTTCTCGACCCACTGCACCGGGAAGCTGAAGGCCACCTGGTCTTCCGCCGGGGTGACAGGCAGGTCTTCCAGGATTTCGAGCAGGTTGGGGCCGTTGTAGCCGCACCAGCCCTCGTGGCTGTCCACCACGTTCCAGCCCTTGAGGGCCGACACGGGCACCACGGCGGTCACGCGGATGCCCGCTTCTTGTGTGAATTTCGCCAGGGCGGCGGCGATGTTTTTGTAGGCCAGCGCCGCATCTTCGACGGCGTCGAGTTTGTTGATGGCAAACACGATGGAGGGCACGCGCAGCAGGTTCACCAGCAGCGAATGGCGGCGGGTTTGCGGCAACAGTTCCAGGTTGGGGTTTTGCCAGTCGAGCTTGATGGCGTCCACCAGCACCACGGCGGCGTCGGCGCTGGACGCGGCAGTGACCATGTTGCGGGTGTACTGCTCGTGGCCGGGCGCGTCACCGATGATGAACTTGCGGCTTTCAGTGCTGAAGTAGCGATACGCCACGTCGATGGTGATGCCTTGCTCGCGCTCGGCCGACAGGCCGTCGGTCAGCAGGGCCAGATCGGTTTCGCCCGAGCGCTGCACGCCGGCCAGGTGGTCCTGCAGCACCGCCTTGGTGTCCACCAGCAGGCGGCCGATCAGCGTGCTCTTGCCATCGTCCACCGAGCCGCAGGTGATGAATTTCAGAGCAGAAAAATGTTGTTCGTTGTGCATGTCTTGTTCTCCCCGATCAGAAGTAGCCGTCTTTCTTGCGCTTTTCCATCGACGCCTCGGACGTCTTGTCGTCCATGCGGGTGGCGCCGCGCTCGCTGACCTCGGCGGCCAGGGTTTCGATCACGATCTGTTCGGGCGTGGCGGCATCGCTCTCGACCGGGCAGGTGCAGGTGATGTCGCCCACGGTGCGGAAGCGCACATCACGCACCACCACCTGTTCGCCATCTTTCGGAGGCGTGAGTTCGGTCACCGGCACCAGCAGGCCGCGGCGGTCCACCACTTCGCGCTTGTGGGTGTAGTAGATCGAGGGCAGGGCGATGTTCTCGCGGGCGATGTACTGCCATACGTCCAGCTCGGTCCAGTTGCTGATCGGGAACACGCGGAAGTGCTCGCCAGGCTGCAGCTTGTGGTTGAACAGGGTCCACAACTCGGGGCGCTGCGCCTTGGGTTGCCACTGACCAAAACCATCGCGGTGGCTGAAGATGCGCTCTTTGGCGCGCGCTTTTTCCTCGTCGCGGCGCGCGCCGCCGATGAGTGCGTCAAAGCGGAATTCTTCGATCGCTTCGAGCAGGGTGACCGACTGGTGCACGTTACGGCTCTCGCCCGGATGGGCCAGGCGCACGGTGCCGCGTTTCATCGAGTCTTCGACGCTGCGCACGATCAGCTCGGCGCCCAATTCCTTGGCGCGCAAATCGCGGAAATCGGTGACCTCAGGGAAGTTGTGGCCGGTGTCGATCATCAAGAGCGGGTAGGGCAGGCGGCCGGCACCAAAAGCCTTTTCGGCGCACTTGAGCATGACCAGCGAGTCCTTGCCGCCCGAAAACAGCAGGGCGGGGCGCTCGAAGGCGGCGGCGACTTCGCGCAGGATGAAGATGGTTTCCTCTTCCAGCGCGTCCAGGTGGCTGTTGCTGAGGGTGTGCAAGGGTTCGGTCATGGCGTTCATTCTTTTCTCATTTCTTCACATGCAGGCCGCATTCCTTGGCGGCTTCGTCTTCCCACCACCAGCGCCCGGCGCGGAATTCCTCGCCCAGGCTGATGGCGCGCGTGCAGGGCGCGCAGCCGATGCTGGGGAAAAACTGGTCGTGCAGCGGGTTGTAGTCCACCTGGTTCGTGGCGATGTAGTGCCACACATCGCCCCAGGTCCATTTGGCCAGGGGGTTGAATTTGTGCACCCCTTTGGCTTGGACTTCGCTTTCGTCATGCAGCGACACTTCGGCGCGGGCGGCCGACTGTTCCTGGCGCAGACCGGTGATCCAGGCCTTCTGGCCGGCCAGGGCGCGCGCGAGTGGTTCCATCTTGCGGATGTTGCAGCAGGCCTTGCGCAGCTGAATGCTCTTGTACATCGCATCCTGGCCCTCATTGCGGATGAACCAGATGACGGATTCGTGCTCGGGGCGGTAGACATTCACAGGCGCACGCGAGTGCGCCTGGGTGCGTTCGAGCAGCGCCAGGGTTTCGGTGTGCAGCGCGCCGGTTTCCAGCACGAAGACCGGAATGTCCAGGCGCAGGCGGTTGATGATGTGGGTGATGACCACGTCCTCGGCGCCCAGGCTGGAGGCTTGGGTGAGCGGCTGGAAGTCGGCCGCCGCGCGGGTCAGCAGCGCTTCGGTCTCGGCCAGCTTGGCGGCAAAGTCAGGGCTGGCCTTGGCGTGCAGTTCAGTCGCCTTGGCAGGGGCGCTGCGAGAAGAAATCAGGCTGGAGCTCATCACGCTACCTTGGCAAAAAGCGGTTGTGTGTCCACGGCCGAGCCTTGGTAAAAGCCGGCATAGCGTTGCAGCTGGCGCTGGGCGGCGCTGGCATCCACGCCTTCGGCCAGCACGGCCACGTCAAAGCCGGTGCGCTTCATTTGCACCAGTTGGTCGATCAGCACGTCGCCGGTGGCGCGCAGCTCGCCGGTAAAGCGCAGGCGGCGGCGCAGCAAAAAGGCCTGGCTGTAAGCGCGCCCATCGGTGAAGGCCGGGAACTGCAGGTCGATGCGGGTGACGCCCTTCAGGTCGAGCGTGCGTGGGTCCACGTCGTTGGCCAGTTCGAGCACGCCGGTTTTGGCGGTAGCCTGGTGTTCTTGTGCGGTGATGATTTTCATGTGTGTTTCTCCCTGCGATCAGACCGTTTCAGCATCTGCTGTGGGGTGGCGCGCCGCATTGGCAGCGGCCTTGAACGGCTCGTGTCCGACACGGCGCAGGGTTTCGATGAAGGCTTCCTGGTGGCCGTTGCCCGTGCTCACGCGCAGTTGTTTGTAGGTGTCCAGAATCGCTTCGATCACATCAGGCACTTCGGCCGACGAGAACGACGGGCCGACCACCTTGCCGGGGGTGGCTGCGCCGGACAGGTCCTTGCCGTCCGAGCCGCCCAGCGTGACCTGGTACCACTCCTTGCCGTCTTTATCCACACCCAGAATGCCGATGTGCCCCGAGTGGTGGTGGCCGCAGGAGTTGATGCAGCCACTGATGTGCAGGTCGATCGCGCCCAGGTCGTGCAGCTCGTCCAGATCCTGGTAGCGCTCGGTGATGGCGCTGGCCATCGGAATGGCGCGGGCATTGGCCAGCGCGCAGTAGTCGCCACCGGGGCAGGCGATCATGTCGGTCAGCAAACCGATGTTGGGCTGGGCCACGCCCAGCGCCTTGGCCTGCAGCCACAGCGCATGCAGCTGATCCAGGCGCACCCACGGCAGCAGCAGGTTTTGGGTGTGGGTGACACGAGCTTCACCGGCTGAGAACTGTTCGGCCAAAGTGGCAGCGGCATCGAGCTGGTCAGCTGTGGCGTCGCCCGGCGCATAGCCAGGGCGCTTGAACGACAGCCACACCGCACGCAGCGCCGGGTTTTTGTGAGCGTGTACGTTTTGCGCCAGCCAGCGTGCAAAAGCCGGGGTTTTGGCGGCTTGAATGCTCAACTCGGTTTCGGCCTGCGCCAGCCACGCTTCGGTGGCAGCAGGCAGATCCAGTGCAGGTGCAGCAAAGCTGGCTTCGATGCGGCGCAACTCGGCCAGTGACAAGGTGTGCGGCGCACCATCGCGCTCGACGATTTCGCGGTACTCGGCTTCGACCTCGTCCACATAGCGCTGGCCTTCGGCTTTGACCAGAATCTTGATGCGGGCCTTGTACTTGTTGTCGCGACGGCCCCAGCGGTTGTAGACACGCACCACAGCTTCGAGGTAGTTCATGATCTCTTGCCAGGGCAGGAACTCGCGAAACACCACGCCATTCATGGGGGTGCGGCCCATGCCACCACCCACCAGTACCTTGAAGCCGACTTCACCCGCGGCGTTTTTCAGCAATTGCAGGCCCACATCGTGCCAGCCAATGGCGGCGCGGTCTTCCACGGCGCCGTGGATGGCGATCTTGAACTTGCGCGGCAGGTGCGCAAACTCGGGGTGCAGCGTGCTCCACTGGCGGATCAGTTCGGCGTAGGGCCTTGGGTCCACCACCTCGTCCGGCGCAATACCGGCGCGCTCGTCGGTGGTGGTGTTGCGAATGCAGTTGCCGCTGGTCTGGATGCCGTGCATGTTCACGCTGGCCAGCAGGTCCATCACGTCAGCACTTTTGGACAGGGGAATCCAGTTGAACTGCACATTCTGGCGTGTGGTGAAGTGGCCGTAGTTGGTGCGCAACAGGGGCGCCGGGCCGGGAAGTTTGTCTTGCGTGGCCTGGGCCTGCGCCAGCACGGCGGCCTCGGGCGTGTCGTAGTCGCGGGCAATGCGCGCCAGCACCTTGAGTTGCGGCGCCGAGATCACGCCGTACGGCACCGCCACACGCAGCATGGGTGCGTAGCGCTGCACATACCAGCCGTTTTGCAGGCGCAGGGGACGGAACTGGTCTTCACTCAGCTGGCCCGCCTGCCAGCGGCCCAGCTGGTCGCGAAATTCCGCAGCGCGGGCGCGGACAAAGGCTTGGTCGAATTCGGTGTATTGGTACATACGGACAGGAAGAAAAATCAGATCAAAACCAGCTTGGTGCCAGCCCATGCCAGCAAGCCGGACAAGAGTGTGCGAATCACTCGCTCTGGTGTGTGGTGAGTCAGTCGGGCGCCGAGCCAGATGCCGGGCAATGAGCCCATGAGTAATTGGGTGAGCAGCGGCCAGTCCACAGAGCCCAGTGAGGCGTGACCCAGACCAGCGACCAATGTCAGCGGCACGGCATAGGCAATGTCGGCAGCCACAATGCGCGGCAAGGGAAGCAAGGGGTAGAGCAGCAGCAACACGCTCACACCAATGGCGCCTGCGCCAACCGATGTCAGAGTCACCAAGACCCCGATCACGGCACCCAGTAAAAGCGGCAGGCTCCAGTGACGTGGTTGGCTGGCCAGTGCTTCGTCGTGGGTCGAGAGATGCCTGGGCAATTGTTTGCCACGTACGGCTTTGTAAGCCATGGCGCTGGCAGTCAGCAAAAGGGCAATGCCCAAGGTGGTGGTCATCACGCTTTGCAGGGCAGCATTGGCCGGGCCAATGTGATGCAACACCGCCAATGTGCTCAAGGAAGCCGGAATGCTGCCCGCGCTCAGCAGGCGCACCACGCGCCAAGGCACCACGCGTTGACGTGCAAAAGCGATCGTGCCGCCCATCTTCGTGAAAGCAGCAAACAGCAAATCGGTGCCCACCGCCAGATAAGGCTTGACCCCGAAAAAGAAGATGAGCAGCGGGGTCATGAGCGAGCCTCCACCGACGCCGGTCAAGCCGACGATGGTGCCCACCAGAAAACCTGCAATGACGTAGCCAAAATCAATCATGGCCGTGACTGTAGGTGCTCTTTATTCCAAAACAAACGATTTTTTAGTTGTTCTTATATTCTGAATTTGTATAAGGAGTGGATGAGCTGCGTTTTATGTTCTTTATAAGTTTGCATGCGGGCAGGGCTGGTACATTGATGCTCCCTTTTTCTGAACTTCTATCCTGTTCACTATGAAATACCTGGCTACCCTGAGTTTTTCCCTGGCCGCGCTGGCTGCGCACGCGCAGGGCTCCCCCATCAAGATTGGCGAGATCAACAGCTACTCCGCCATTCCCCAATTTACCCAGCCCTACAAACAAGGCTGGCAGCTGGCTGTGGAAGAAGTCAATGCCGCTGGCGGCTTGCTGGGCCGCAAGGTCGAGGTCATTGCGCGTGACGACGCTGGCAAACCCGACGAGGCTTTGCGCCATGCGGTGGAGTTGACCTCGCGCGAGAAAGTCGATGTGCTGGCCGGTGGCTTTTTGTCCCACATTGGCCTGGCGTTGGCTGACCATGCGCAGAAGAACAAGAAACTGTTTGTGGCCAGCGAGCCGCTCACCGACGCCATCGTCTGGAGCAAGGGCAACCGCTACACCTTCCGCCTGCGCCCCAGCACTTACATGCAAGCGGCCATGCTGGTGGAAGAAGCAGCCAAACTGCCCGCCAAGCGCTGGGCCACCATTGCGCCTAACTATGAATACGGTCAAAGCGCTGTGGCCAGCTTCAAGCAATTGCTCAAGGCCAAGCGCCCGGATGTGGAGTTCGTGAGTGAACAATGGCCCGCACAAGGCAAGATCGATGCGGGCAGTACGCTCACCGCCACCATGGCGGCCAAGCCCGAAGCCATCTTCAACGTGACCTTTGGTGCGGATCTGGCCAAGCTGGTGCGCGAGGGTAACCAGCGCCATGTGTTCCCCAACACCCCCGTGGTGTCACTGCTCTCTGGCGAGCCGGAGTACCTGGATGTCCTCAAGGACGAAACCCCCAAAGGCTGGATCGTCACCGGCTACCCTTGGGATCAGCTGGACAACCCGGAACATGCCTCGTTTGCGGCCAGTTACTACAAGCGCTGGGGCGAGAACCCGAAGGTGGGGTCGGTGGTCGGTTATGCCACCATGCAATCCATTTTTGCGGGTATCCGCAAGGCCGGTAGCGTGGACAGCGAAAAGCTTGTCAAAGCCATGCGTGGCCTCAAGTTCAGCACGCCGTTTGGCCCCGCGCAGTATCGCGCCATTGACCAGCAGTCCACCATGGGCGCTTATGTGGGCAAGCTCGATGTGCGCGGTCGCAAGGGCACGATGGTCGAATGGCGTTATGCCGATGGCAAGGATTACCAGCCCACAGATGCTTACGTGAAAACGCTGCGTCCCGCCGAGGCCATGAAGTGACACAACGCTGGAGCGCGCTGGCCTGGTGGTTGGTCATGCTGGCTGCCACGGTGCTGGCGCTGTTGCCGGTCGCCTACCTGACGTCCCCCGTTTTCAATTGGTGGGACAAGGCGCAACACATGGTCTCGTTTGCGGTCTTGACCTTGTGGGCGCTGTTGGTGTGGTCGACCCGCATACGCCGCATCATGCTGGGCATGTTCATGTACGGCGGTGCCTTGGAGTTGGCCCAGGCCTGGACAGGCTGGCGTTATGGCGAGTGGGCTGACTTGGCGGCAGACGCTCTGGGTGTCGTCTTTGCGCTTGTGGTTTTCGCAGCGTTGAAGCGTCCGGCCATCAAGCGTTGAGCCAGTGCGAGTTCCAGCGGCAGGGGTTCGCCTTCCAGTTCGGCAGCGATCAATTCACCGCTGAGCACGCTCAGGCTGATGCCGCGAGCACCCATGCCGGCACAGACCATCAAGCCTTGAAACTGTTCACTGTCCACAGCACCCACCGCCGGGACACGGTCGGGCAGGGTGCAGCGCAGGCCTGCCCAAGCCATGACCTGACCGGGGGCAAAGGCGCTGCGCATGGGTTCGCTCAAGGCCGGTAGCAAGGTGGCCAGGCGCTGGTGGTTGGCGGCGTGGTCTTCCTCGCGCAACACCGCTTGCGAGCAAGCACGCTCAAAGGTGGAGCCCAGATACCAACCCGCTTGTCCGCCAAACTCTGGCGGTAGCGGCACGCCAGTGATGAAGCTGCCGTGACCATTGACCGGTGTGGGGGGAAGCGAGTTCACCAAGCCTGCAGGCAGTGTGCTCAGTGCGCCCATGCTGATCTGCCCCCGCAAAGGGTTCAGCGGCAGTTGAATGGTCGGCGCATGCACCATGGTTTCAAGCAGTGCCCGTGTATCAAACCCGCCCGCCACGATCAGCACTGCGGCTTCAGCGAGCACCAGGCCTTCAGCATCGAGCACTTGCCAAGTCCCTTCGCAGCGGCGCAAGGTGTGCACGCGCGTGTTCCACTGAACCTGCACACCAGGCGTGGCCAACTGCGCCGCCACCAGCTGACGCGGGCGCAGCCAGGCGGCCAGGTCGTGCCAAAGCGCTTGGGCTTGGGCAGGCAGCCCTGCTTGTGCGTTGCGTTCGGGTGTGGCGGGCGTGCTCCACTCGTGCGCGGCAACTGGCCAGGCCTCCCCTTCGGGCAGGGCGCGTTTGCCTTCGACCCGATGTTCCAGCACGCCGGTGGGCTGCCAGTCTGCCCCGATTTGCAGCAATTGTTTGCAGCGCTGCAGCGTGGAGCGCACACCTGCGCGGGTGATGCGCGAGAGCAAGCTGTCGTCAGGCGAGACATGTGGTGCCGTGAGGCCCGCAGGCAAGCCCGAGGCGCCCGCACCCGGGCCTGCGCCCGAATCCAGCCCCCGAACTTGCCAGCCGCGCCGGGCCAGACTGCAGGCCACGGCCGAGCCCGACAAGCCTGCGCCCAAAATCAAGGCGGTTTTGGGTGAGTGGTCTGGCTGCAGGGGCGAACGCAGCTTGGTGCGCGGCGTCCAGGCAGGCGCAAACGTGGCTTGCAGGCGGTGGCTTTTGGGTGGCAGACCATCGGCACGCTCGACCGCAAAGCCGCATTGCGCCAGGTCTTCACGCACGCCGCGCTTGACACACCACGAGGCCACGCGTGAGCCGCTTTGGCACAAGCGTGCCACTGACTTGAGGGTGTGCGGCTCCCACATCTGGGGGTTCACGTCGGGGCTGAAGCCGTCCAGATACACGCTGTCCACCTTGACGTCGATCTCGCGCAGCATCTTCTCCACCGGGCCAATGCACAGTGTCAGTTGCAAGGCGCCGCCTTCAAACACCAGGCGGTGAATGCCTGGCATCAGGCCGCGCCAGGCCTGGGCCAGTTCCGTGGCCAGGGGCTGCAGTTCGGGCCAGGCTTGTGTGCTGCGCTCAATGTCATGCGCCGTCACGGGCCAGGCTTCGATGGAAGTGAAAAAAAGGCGCTGGGGGCGGTTAAGGGTGTGTTTCCAGGCGTGCCAGGTGGCCAGAAAATTCAGACCCAGCCCAA